>Ga0315298_1000609_pt1 | contig 69151 bp, 80 predicted proteins | sample WHS_1_MG_FD_203077 | JGI IMG/M metagenome (GOLD analysis project Ga0315298, IMG submission 203077) | Extremophilic microbial mat communities from Washburn Hot Springs, YNP, Wyoming, USA - WHS_1_MG | ecosystem: Environmental > Aquatic > Thermal springs > Hot (42-90C) | place: USA: Wyoming...
TTGCTGGCAGAAGCGGAAGCGGAAAAAGCTCAGGTGCGAATATTCCACCAAGGATGGCAAATGTTCCTATCACAAGCAGTTCATCGAAGTTGCAGGATATTAGAAAACGTGCATACTTCCTAATATTTCCCATGTACTATTTTGGCCATTTCTTCTTAAGCGCGCGAACCATTTTCCCATTCTTTTATTATTCTTTTATAATAATCCTCGTTAAGGCTGCTAGGGTAAATCCTAAGCCTACAGTCCACATAAGCCATGAAATCCATAAGGTTTCAACGTAGCCTAGATTTTTCGTTTCTATAATGCCTAAATAATCAATGATGAACGTTGCAAGGAATGATGCCCAAAAAATGGCCATTGTAACAAGCCAGATAATGTCATACTTTCTCATTTTTATCATCTCACGTTTATTTCCACCGCCAAATTTTTCTTCCCATGAGGTATTCTGGAAGTACGAAGAACAAGCCCCAACTGGCAACTGCAATAACTTGAACTAGATCTGCGAGGCTTAGCGGGACGAGGTGGAACATGGATGCTGTTATGGGTATGTATGGTAAAGCAAGCGTAGGCACTATTGATATGATTTCAGCAATCACGAACCACTTGTTTGAGAAGGCCTTGCGCCCCATCCTCCATACGCTACGCTTCTCCGATCTGCAATTCCAAACTACAAAAAGTTCAAACATTGTTGCTTGGATAAATGCCGTGGTTCTCGCCTCGTTAAGCGTTAAAAGCCTTGCCTCCTCGTTTATCGGTCCGTTGGGCCAGCCCCACGGATGAGTTGGAAATACGTAATAGTTTAGGATGAAAAGAAGCAATGTTCCAGTTGACTGCAAAACGAATGATGTTATTATAAAGGCACCCATTCCATGCAATATTCCTTCATCTGGTTTACGTGGAGGTCGCTTCATAACATCTTCATCTGGTGGATCTAAGGCTAATGAAACAGCCGGAGCGCCGTCTGTTACTAAGTTTATCCACAATAGCATGGCTGGAAGCAGAGGCAGTGGGAATAAAATTTCTCCTCCGGCTCCAGCTAGTCCCGCGAGCAGTGCAAAAGTTCCTATAACGAGAACTTCGTCGAAATTGCATGCGATGAGGAATCTGGCGTATTTTCTAATATTGTCGTAGATTACTCTCCCCTCTTCCACGGCTTTAACGATTGTGGCGAAGTTGTCGTCTGTTAGAACCATATCTGAAGCCTCTCGAGTCACATCTGTGCCGGATATGCCCATAGCAATGCCTACGTCTGCGCTTTTTACAGCTGGTGCATCGTTGATCCCGTCTCCAGTCATGGCAACAATGTGGCCCTTTTTCTTTAAGGCTTTTACTATGCGCAATTTATGTTCAGGCGACATCCGGGCATACACAGCCACGTCTTCCGCTATTCTCTCAAATTCTTCATCATTCATTTTATCGAGCTCGGCGCCTGTTAGAACGAGGCTGTCCTCTTTCATAATTCCAATTTCTTTCGCCACAGCTACAGCTGTAAGTTTGTGATCCCCAGTGATCATGACAACCTTAATTCCAGCCTCCTCACATTTTTTGTAGGCCTCAACAGCCTCCTCTCTGGGCGGATCAATCATTCCCTCTAAACCGAGGAAGACGAGGTCGTTCTCAACGACATCTTCATCTAGTTCCTTTATGGTGCTTGGCAGTTTTCTGTAAGCCATTCCAAGAACTCGCAGGGCGTCACCTGCAAGTTTCTCGTTAACCTCTAGGATCTCCTCCCTCTTAGCCTTTGACAGCTTCTTTTCCTCGCCATTTTCAAGTATGTGGGTGCACCTTTCCAAGATTATTTCAGGGGCACCCTTTACAAAGGCTAGCCTTTCTCCATTAGCAGCTAAATGAACGGTGCTCATACGTTTCCTTTCAGAAGTGAAAACTCCCTCCCAGATCCTTGGATAAATTTTTTCAAGCTTATCCTTTTCAAGTCCAGCCTTGGCTGCAGCAGCAACTAGGGCCCCTTCCGTAGGATCGCCTAAAACGCGCCAGACACCATTTTCATTCTTTAACGCGGCATTACTGCATAGTGCGCCCACCGTCAACAACAGTGAAAGATCCTTATCCTCTTGAGGGTTAATAGGCTGTGCGCTAAGATAGAATTCGCCTTTAGGTTCATAGCCGACACCAGTCACCTCAATTAGCTTGCCGCCATTGTAAATCCTTCGCACCGTCATCTCCCCCCTAGTTAGAGTGCCTGTCTTGTCTGAGCAGATCACCGTGGTAGCGCCTAGGCTTTCAGCCGAAGAAAGCTTTCTGATGAGAGCATTGCGTCTTGCAAATTCCCGAGCCCCTAACGCGAGACTTATCGTCACTATCGCAGGTAACCCCTCTGGAACAACAGAAATAGCTAAAGCAATAGATGACATGAATGAATCGATAAATGCCTTAACCACAAAACCCTCGGCAAAAACTTCCAGAACAAAAATTATGGCGCAGAGAGCTAAAACAATATAGGCAATTTGTTTAGCGAACCTGTCTAGTTTCTTCTGCAGAGGTGTTTCCTCCTCCTCAGCCATTTGCATCAGCTCTGCAATTCTGCCAAACTCCGTATTCATGCCCGTAGACACCACAACAGCCTTACCCCTTCCATAAACAGCATGTGTGCTCATAAAGAGCATGTTCTTTCTGTCAGTGACAGGGGCTTCCTCATTAACAGGGGCTACGCCTTTTTTAACAGGAGTTGACTCACCTGTTAAAACAGCTTCATCAGCCTTCAACTCAATAGCTTCAATGAGCCGTGCATCAGCGGGAATAGTGTCTCCAGCCTCAACAAGCAAGATATCTCCGGGAACAACATCCTTCGCCGGTATTATCATTTCTTTACCATCACGTAAGACGCGAGCCTTTGGAGCAGCTAACCTTTTTAAGGCTTCAAGGGCTTTCTCCGCACGATACTCCTGAACAAAACCTGCAATAGCCACTAAAACCACTATCAGCCCAATTGTTATTGCATCCGTGTAAGCGTCCAAAAAACTTGTGGCTTGTCCCCTCATCAGATCGTAGTATCCTATTATAACTGAAAGTATTGTAGCTGCAACTAATAGCAAAATAAATACATCCTTAAATTCGCCGAGGAACAGTTGTAGAGCGGTTCTTCGTTTCTTCTCCTTTAGCTCGTTATATCCGTACTTAACTAGCCTTTTGGAGGCTTCTTCCACCGTTAAACCTTCTCTATTAACATTCAGTTCCTTCAGAACTTCTTCAGTTTCCATGGCATGCCAAGGTTTGGGCTTTGACATCAAGGGGTCTCCTTCCAGTTTCTAGATATAAAAAAAGTAAATATAATAACTTATTTATAAAATTCCCTGTCCGCCAATGCCCCCAAAGCATAGCCATAAAAAGGAAAGGAAGTTAAGGGATTAACAAAAGGATTAGCGGAGCAAAGACTTCCGCCACCAGCGACATCACTGTAATCATAGTGTTTAACGACGGCCCAGCAGTGTCTTTGAAAGGATCTCCAACAGTGTCGCCTGTAACAGCAGCTTTATGAGCTTCTGAGCCTTTTCCGCCGTGTGCCCCGGACTCTATATATTTTTTGGCGTTGTCCCAGAGGCCGCCAGCATTAGCCATGAACAAGGCAAAAATTATGCCCGTTACAATGCTTCCAGCCAAGAAGCTTGCCAACGCTGTTTTTCCAGCTATCTTCCCGAAGCCGTATCCTAAGCCTAACATAGTTAAGACAGGAACAATTATAGCCAAAGAACAGGGCAGCATAAGCTCTTTAATGGCCCCTTTTGTAGCAATGTCCACACATCTAGCGTAGTCTGGCTTGGCTTTTCCCTCCATAAGACCTGGAATTTCTTTGAACTGACGCCGAACCTCTTCAACCATTCTCTCGGCATTTCTGCCCACAGCTAATATTAGCAGTGCCGAAAGCAGCGGAGGCATCATTCCACCAATGAAGATTCCCACAATCACTTCAGGCCTCATCAAGCTTAAATCAGCCACGTTTATGTCAACCAAATGGGTATAGGCCCCAAAAAGAGCCAGAACCGTAAGTGCTGCAGCGCCTATGGCGAATCCCTTTGTTATGGCTTTTGTGGTATTTCCAGCTGCATCAAGCCTATCAGCAACCTCAATAACCTCTTCACCTAAACCAGACTGTTCCGCAATGCCTTTCGCATTGTCAGAGACAGGTCCATAAGCGTCAGCCGATATGGTCATTCCCACAGTTGCAAGCATCCCCACAGCCGATATAGCAATTCCGTAGAATGGGTCAACTCCAAACGCTATAGCAAGATACCATGCAGCCAAAGTAGCGGCGCAAATGCCAATTATCGGCGGAACTATGCTCACTATCCCGTAAGAAAAGCCAGTGAGTATGTTGATTGCAGCTCCAGTCGTTGAAGCTTGAGCCACCTTTTGCGCTGGCCCCCTATCTATGGACGTAAAATAATCTGAGGTTATCCCGATGATCACGCCAGCCACTAATCCAGCAACCGTTGGTAAGAAAACTCCAAGCCACATATTGCCCAAACCTGAAAGATACGTGATCAAAAAGAGAAAGACGGCGAAGATTATCCATGTTGCAAAGGAGCCGCGGTTAAGAGCTGCACCTGGATTACCCTTTATGCTTAATTTGACTACGGAGGCTCCTATTATCGAGGCGAAAAGCCCCATTGCAGATATTAGAAGCGGAAGCGCCGTCAATGAGGCAATACCTATTTCTGCGCCAATAATCATGGTTGCAACTATGCTGGCGATATACGAGTCTATTAAATCAGCGCCCATTCCAGCCACGTCGCCCACGTTGTCTCCAACATTGTCAGCTATGACAGCGGGATTCCGCGGATCATCCTCTGGAATCCCAAGTTCAACCTTTCCTACAAGGTCTGCGCTAATATCGGCTGTTTTAGTGTATATGCCTCCGCCAGCCTTTGCAAAAAGTGCCAAGGAACTGGCTCCAAAACTGAAGCCTAAAACTATGCTTGCAGCATCTTCAGCCATCCACCCTAAAACCACATGGTAAACATAAAACAGTAAGCTGATGCCAAGCAAAGCCACGCCTACAACAAATAAGCCCATAACTGCCCCGCCGTAAAAAGCAACCGGAAATGCCTTTTTCAATCCCTGCTTTGCAGCGTTAGCTGTTCGAACGTTTGCCTCAACAGCAGCCATCATGCCAATGTAAGCAGCAACAGTGGTGCAAACTGAACCAAAAATGTAAGCCATCGCTATGCTTCCACCATAAGCAAAGCCTCCGCGGATAGCGTAAAGCACTCCTAGAACCACAGCCAGCACAACGACAAAAACAGCCAACGTCATGTTCTGCCTTCTCAGATAGGCCCTTGCACCCTCCTTTATTGCGCCAGCTATGTCCCTCATCCGTTCAGTGCCACTTTCTTGATTTACAACGTAACGATACAAGTACCCAGCCAAAGCAACAGAAGCCAAACCAGCCACAGGCGTAATCAAGAACCACTCCATACAGTTTCTCATCCCTTAAGTTTAGCTTAAATTGTTTCAAATCTACAAACTTACTTATAAATATTTAACGACATATCCCGCGCTAAACAATTTAAGGACGACGGTTTTTCGTTAATTCCTGTTCGGCGCTTTCAATTCCCTAAAGCATCTTCAACCTAAATCGCAAGCGCCGGGAGTGGGATTTGAACCCACGCGGCCCAAACGGGCCACAGGCTCTCAAGGCCTGCGCGTTATCCACTCCGCCATCCCGGCCATTTCCCTTCAGAAATAGAGGATGTTGCTTCTAAAACTTTTCTTTTAAAAGGCTTAATTAAATTTAGGCGATAAAACCTATTCTAGTTGAAGGAGAGTTTGTTGTTGAAGGAGATTTACAAGAAAGTACTTTTAGAAATGATAGACAACTGTAAACGCAGCGACAGGGAGCTTGCTAAAATTTTGGGCGTTTCACAACCAACCATAACCCGTTCTCGGCGATGGCTTGAAAAGAACGGCATGATTAGAGAATACACTTTGATTCCGGAATTTTCCAGAGTAGGGTTAGAAATTGTGGCGTTCACGCTAATTAAAATACGCCCAGAAACCAAGGTGAACAAAATTAATGAAATCAAAGAAGGAGCAAAATCCTTCTTTGAAAAGCATCCAAACGTTCTGATGGCCCTGAGAGGAGAAGGATTAGGAAGCGACGGCGTCCTCGTCTCTCTGCACAAAAACTACGCCGAGTTTATACAATTTATGAGAGAGCTAAAGATGAAAACTGTTAACACTGAAGTTGTCGGAAGCTTCTTAGCCAGCTTAAAAGACGCTAACCAGTACAGGTACCTCACATTTAAAGCGTTAAAAGAATACCTATCCAAAGACGACGATTTCCAACCATAAAACATAAACATACGCAATGTTAACCAAACCGAAAACCTATTTTAAAGGGAAAGCATTCAAATAAAAAACTGTGAGCGGGCCGGTAGTCTAGCTCGGTTATATCGAAGAATTTTGGTGACATCCCCCGCAAATTCTCTTTTTTCTGTTTAGCAAATGAAACTTGATTTTAGTTCAGGGAAGGAATGGGTAAAGGGATTATTTAAAAAGGAGTAAAGTTGCTGAGAAAGCCAAAAGAGGGTAAGATATAGGCCCTTAACATAGGTTATCAATTTGCGCGAGTATTAGTTTTTTTCTTTCCTCTAAAAACTTGTTAAAATCATTTTTTTCCATGTGATCTATTGGTAATAAATGTTTTTCCAGTTCTTTGTCAATGTCTGGATTAAACCTTCTGATGCTTTGAATGTATACACTGGGTGGGTCGTCACTTATATAATTCCTGTTAGTGTCGCTTCTGATGATAATTTTGTTTAAAACAGAATCTTTCATTTTGTACGCGTTACTCTCCTTCCCATATCGCCTTTCTAAGAAGCGCTCAGGAAAAACATGGTGTGCGTCGACCTCTTTTGGATTGTTTTTCAATAACATTGCTATGGGTTCTTTTGTACATAAATCCCTACACCCGTTTTTAATACTCAATGCCAAAACTCCCTTATATCTAGCGCCACTAGTTATCTCTTCGAGGTTTAGAATCTTTGAATCGAACTCCTTAATAAAAGCTGGCTCTTGGCCTGTTACAATCCATTCTATAATTTCTTCTACATCTGTTTTTGTTTTCGTGTCTGTTGCGGAATCGTATCTACCCGAAAAAACCGACGTCCAATACCACTTTTCTAATTTTTTGTAGGCATCACCCTTTTTTGTTAGCGTAACTTTTCCTTCAATATAATCCAAAATTAATGCAAATGGTGTAATCATGGTTGTATAAGGAAGGCATTCCAGAGATGGTGAACCGTATTCATCACTAAGTTTATTTAACGATTTTGCAAAAGCATCAACTATGACATCCCAATACTTCGTAATATCAGAAGCCTGTAAATCCTCTAGGAGATTCTTTCTTTTACATTCAAGTGTTTTAAATTTGGTGTCTTCTAAAGATTTCTTTAGAAGAATCGCTTTTAAAATCAAAATTGCTAAAGTAGTGTCTTTCTCATCTTTGATATATTTTTTGAATATTATGTTTTTTTCTTTAGCCCGTTCCCATAATTCTCGTAAGTTTAACGATTGATAGAATTTGGCAGTTAATATCTCGAAGATGTTCAGGGGTTGACCAGTAGTGTTTAATTTTTCAAATATTGTGGTAACTGCTTCTAAGGAAAGCGTAGAAGGCAGCTCGATCACTGGAAATTCATACTCCCTAATGTTGTCCAATGGTTTTCCCGAATCTAAAAAGTCTTTTTCAAAGTTGCTTAGACACTCCTTCCATGCTTCGTGAGGTATGTTTTCGTTAGAGACTTGTTGTGAGACATATTTTGATGCAAATTTAAATTTCCAATCACGAAGTTTATCTTCATCGAACAGCATATTGAGTGGAAGTAAATTCCTAGAAACTTGCGTGTCAATTTCATTTAATTTTTGTCTTGTCACATCTTTAGGTGAAAAATATTCAATGCAATCTTCATAGTCTTGCTTTTTAAGTTTTTCTAAATTTATAAAGAACTTACGTTCTCGTCCCCCTTTTAAAGCGACATATTCTTTGTAGAAGAGTTGGTAAAGAGAGGTTAGTCTCTGCTGCCCGTCCAGAACTTGATATTTAGTATTAGCCGATGTTTTATTTACTCCTTCAAAGGGTCTCTCTGCAAGCTTTTCTTTTTTATCAGATACATTCCAAAAAAGTAGCACACCTGCAGGAAAACCGCGCAAAAGTGAAATTATTAAGTCTATTACATCACCGATTTCCCACCTAAAATCTCTTTGAAATTCTGGTAATTTTATAACACCTTCGTCTATTTGTTTTAAGATAGATTGCAGGGGCTCATTATGAGGTAATCCGACCTCCATTTTAATTCCCTTTACAGCAATTTAGATTTATGTTAATTTAACTCTTATTATTTGATTTCAGGGTTGATGCATGATTAACTTTAATGAACAACTTCATAAATCTTCCATCTACCTTTCCCTTCCGCTTTAACTAATCCAAGCTCAACCATTTCTATCATGTAGTTCCTATAGGCTCTATCAACTATTGGGTTAGCAACAGCCTTACAGTATTCCCTATAAAGCATGCCAGAAGCCATTTTCTTTTTCTTCCCAAGAATTTCGTAGATAACTTTTTGATGCTCATTAAGCTTAGATGTAAAGAATGCAACTTTCGTTTTCTTTGCCTCTTTAATAGCTTGTTTTATCTCTTCAATCGTAACTTCTTTTAGCCCTCTATCTTCAGCTTTCTTGCCAGCCCTTCTCAAAATTTCTAAGCCAACTCTCGCATCGCCTTCAGCCGCAACACTTGCTATCCTAATTAATTCCTTCTTTATTGATCCTGGTCTAAAGGAATACTCAACTCTATCCTTTAAAATATCAAAAAGTTCATCTGGTTTGTAAGCCGGAAATTCTATTTCAGTCAAAGCTAAACTGCTTTCAATTCTTGATGGTAAGTCTATTAACGCGTGGTAGCGTGTCGAAGCGAGAATTAATCCAACATTATTTCTTGATAAGATATAAAGCACATCAAAATTTTCTAAATGGTCTACTTCATCCAAGCAAACGATAACCTTCTTTTTCTTAACCAAATTTTCAAACTGCTTAACAAGCTCGCCTGTTGGCTCTCTGCCATGAACAAGTATCTGAAAACTGAGAAGGACTTCTTTAAGGACTTCATGCACACTCTTATACTTCCAACAGTTAACATAAGCTGAAATTTCCTTAAAGTAGCTTTCAAGAACCCATTTAGCCAAAGTTGTCTTACCAGTACCGCTTGGCCCAACCAAGAAAACGTTTTCTATAGCCTTACCATACAAAGCAGGCTTCAAACACCTTTCTAATTCTCTAAGCTGGCCTTCTCTGTGCAAAAGCCTGGTTGGAATAAATGCTTCAGTCAAAGGCAATTCATTGTAAATGATTGATTCATCATTAGAGTTCATGTTTATTTTTTAATGGAATAAATTCATATGATTTACGTTCCGATAGAAATTCCGATAAAATTAAAACTTTTGATGTTTTTTATTCGACGTACTTAAGGACTATTTCACCCACATTCGTGAGTTTTATCTCCTTTTCCTTTCCTTTTAGTGAAATTTCAACATAACCTAGGCTACGAAGATGCTCTATTTGTCGTGAAATTTTCATTCTTCTGCTTCGACGTTTATCTTCTCCGAGGTTTTTTAGTTCGGGCTCTACTTCAATCGCAAGCTTTGTAATCGAATCGACCTTACCGCCAAGTTTTTTTAAAGCTTTTAACAGATCAAACGGGATGTCAGCTAAATAATTGAGAGAAATTTTAGGCAATATAACATAATGTGTTATACCTTTTGCCAATAGTTCTTCACTTAGTTTACTTACTGGGGTCTCTTCGTAATATTCGGGGACTATATAGTATGCAGGTATGTTGTATTTCATGGACACGCAAAATAGAGCACAGTTTATAATGCTATTTCCAGTCGATATATTGACAGTCACTTCGTTGTCCTTAGAGAGCTCTTGAGAGACCCAGTTTTCAACATTCTTTAAAGCATCGATAAAATCAAAAAAATTTACAGCATAATTTGTGTCCTCGACTTGTTTGACAAAAAAGTAAGTTGCCTTTTTACTTTTTATTTCTTTAACTACTTTTTCTATTTTCTCCTGAACATTTGACTCTAAAGCTTGAAGTCTTTTCTCTTTATTTCTTATGATGATAACTTTTTCTGCTTGGGAAAGTATTATTCCAGCAAGTATCCTATGGACTTCGTAGCCTTGAGGGACGAAATGCACTTTCATCGAGAGATTAATAAACTTTAGGAAAATAAAAATTTTCCTATAGGTTCGCATATTTTAGATAGAAGTCATTATAGAAATCATAATCAGCATTTTTTTCTATTCTTTCGCATATTTGGAATAAGAATTTTATAAGAAACTCAGCGTCATCGCCCTCCTTTAGACGGTAGAATTTTTCCCTTCCAGTTTTCTTGCATTCAAGGATTTTACTCATAGATTGAAGATGATATTTGAGAGCCATTTTACTACTTTTGTCACACTTAAATTTAATATCGGGACTCGAGTTAATCAGATCTGTTGTTGAGAGCTCTTTATTTTCATATAAAGTTTTAATTATTGCTTTCTGAGTAATAATAGAATTTTTAGAAATACGCTTCTCATTTTTAAAACCTAATAATCGAAGGCCTTTCTTAATATCTCTTTCTAACAAAGTATTAAGAAATTTAATTTTTTCTCCTTTTTTGCTCAGTTTGTAAAAAGCGTGCGCATCATTCAAGGAGGCCCAAGGAGAATATTGGGAAACTAAGTCGTTCTCCGCTAAAATACGCAGATGATAAAGTAGTTGAAAATTATAGCGAAGCCTACTTTTATGTAGTAAGTCTGTAAAAGTGAGTGGTCCTTCATATAGATTCTTCAAAATGACTCTTCTTTCAGCTTTTCCAAGAGCGTAAAGGATGTTAGTCATATAAAAGAATAGGAGAAAAAAGTAAAAATATTTTTTTCAAAGGCAAAACTTATATTTTCCTTTAGTTTCGTATTGTTATGGGCACAGAGGTGCCATTTGCTCATGATGATGGAGAAACAAATGTAAGGAAAATCTTTTTTGCGTTCTGTCGAACAGTGAACATCTTTGCAACTGAAATAAATATCGCGCCTCTTGAAATTATTGGCAATATGAAGCTTCTTAATGATTTAGGTTTTAAATCCTATAGGGAATTTAAGTTACCTTCGCCTATTTATCCAAACATTCATCGGTTTGGTCCTTATTCAATTGACACCGAAAGATGGAGATACAGTGATCCCATCCTAGTTACAGAGGGTAAGTGCTTAAATATACCAAACGGATTTAAAAATAAGATTCTGGAGGAAAGCGAAAAAATCCTTGGCGAGGACGTTGTTAATCTTATAGCTGAGAAAATAAAAACGAAAATCATAAGCTACGGTTCTAACTTCTCTGCATGGAGATGGTCATTAAAACAAAAATGGGTGGAAAAATGGTCGAAATGGGAAGAAGGGAAAAAGGAATCATTTATTGTATATGAAAAGAAAAAGAGTTCGTTGGGAGACATACAAATCGAGGACTTCGTTGTTCGACGTTCCATGAATACAACAAATTGGGTATTAAACCCGAAATTTATTGAGGAACTGGAATCATGGGAAAGAAGCGAGAGCTTTGAATTTAAGCTACCTCCTTTTGGAAGTTACTCTACAGGCGAAGTTATCATTCCATCGAAAGAACTGGAAGCTAAAAAGTTATGTAATAAACTCTTATGTCGAATGCTGAAGGAAAAAAGGAGATTATTTAAAAATGATCAAGGCTGGAGGTTCCGTATTAACAAGGTGAACGTCAAAAAGAGAATTAACGTGTATGATTTAGAAGGTTTAACTCTTTATATTGGCAATTTTGTCTTGTTGCAAGGCGAATGGTTTTTTGTTGATACTTACTATACTCGAGATGAGTCTGATTATATATCAGTTGAGCCATTCGAAGGAATAAATAAAATAATTACTCCTGCGGTTGCTTTGCTCGGGAGAATTTCCTCTGAAAATAAGGAAGTTAAAATCTTCCCAATAGGTATTTTAAAATTATTGTAATTTGAAACAAAAATTTTCGAACATCATTAGCTTCAAAGTTAATTATTCAAACTTTAGATACAATATTTTGAACTTTGAAGACTTTATACGTCTTGTGGCATGCGGTTGGGGTCGCTTTTTTGGTTAAGGGCAACTCGTTGTAAATGATTGATTCGTTGTTATAACTCATGTTTGAAGTGTTCCGTTATTTGCTTAATTGCAGCCTTGTCTTCAAGCTTACAATCTCACAAATCAAACCTAAGAAAAGATGTTAACTATTTAAACTTTGAAGGCCAATAATATGTTTAAAGTTTCGGAAGACTTCATGCCTCTTGTGGGCGTGTGGTTGTGGCTGTTTTTTCACCGAGGGCGTTACGGCACAACCACATGTCCCTTACCAATAAAAGGTGATGGGATAAAGTGGTTGTGTGAAGGACGAAGTTTACTGCTACAAGAGAAGGATTGAAGCTTGTTTAAGGAAGATAAGGAATTCTGGGATTGATGAGGAAAGCAAGCGGAAGATCCTTAATTTTTACCAAGAGTGCATTGTTAGAGGTTACAGTAAAGCTAGAATAATAAAGTATTTAGATACTTTGGAAAGGATTGCCAGGGATTTAGGAAAGCCTCTTACTCAGGCTAAAAAGGGGGATATAGTTAATCTAATTGCAAAAATTGAGCAGAGGAATTATAGTGAGTGGACTAAGCATGACTATAAAGTGATACTTAGAATTTTCTACAAGTGGCTTAGAAAGGATGATCATCCAGAAGAAGTATGCTGGATAAAAGTAAGAACTTCGAGCAATCATAAACTTCCTGAAGAACTTCTAACACCAGAGGAAGTCAGCAAGCTTATCGATTCAGCAGACCATATACGGGACAAGGCCTTTATTTCAACTCTTTACGAAAGCGGTTGCAGGATAGGCGAGTTACTGTGCCTACAGATAAAACATGTGCAGTTTGACGAGTTTGGTGCAGTACTGTTAGTCAACGGCAAAACTGGGCAAAGAAGAGTTAGGGTAATAGCTTCTGAACCTAGGCTTCACCAATGGATCGAAAACCATCCTTTAAAGGAAAATCCAGATGCACCTTTATGGATAACTATAGGCACTAATAGCAGGTATAAAGTTTGGAACTATGGAACCGCTAAGGAAGTAATAAAGAAAATTGCGATGAAAGCTGGAATAAAGAAGAGGGTATATCCGCACCTCTTCCGACACTCTAGAGCTACACATTTAGCTAATCATTTGACTGAAGCACAGATGAAGCAGTATTTCGGATGGGTTCAAGGCAGTGACATGGCTTCGGTATACGTGCATTTAAGCGGAAGAGATGTAGACAATGCCTTGCTTAAGCTGAACGGCTTAGAAGTCAAGGAAGAAAAGAAAGAAGAACAGTTCAAAGCTTTGATATGCCCAAGATGTAAAGCAAGAAACTCGCCTGACGCTAAGTTCTGCAGTAATTGCGGGATGTGCTTGGATGCTAAAACAGCGGTAGCAATAGACGAACTTAGAGCTAAAGCTGACACGCTAATGAATGAACTAGTGAAAAATCCAGAAGTTTTAAACGCTTTGCTTAAAGGAATAGAGAAGCTAAAAAACGGAGGCAATTTGTAATCTTGCACAAGTAAATAAGAGAGTGGGGTTCTACATCAACATTTGATGATAAATCTTATTAACACCAACCTTTATGAATTCTGATACCGAAGCATCAAGGTATCGTTATGTCAATTCATGAAATTGCAGATTCATGGGCTTCCCACATAGAGTGGTTAACGATTTTTGCCGCGTATTGCATCTGTGCGATTTTAATTGTGTTTCTGGTTTGGATGACAAAAGGGGAGATTAGGATAGACATCCTTTCGTTTCTTATAACAATTGGCGGACTCACATACCATCAACTACAAAAAAGAAGAGAAGTTTTCAAGGATAGTGTTAGAAAATGGGAGGAAGGGAGATGAGAAGAAAAACTTCCTTAATAATCCCGGTAACTATTGCCGCGGGCTCAACAGCCTTAATGATTTTGGGTACGTTAATCCTGGGGGATTTTCGGTTAGTGTTGGGATGTTCTATTCCACTCGGAGTATTTTCTTATCTTTGCTTTTACTTTAACGCGAGACAACGGTTTTTTCTAGCCTCAATTTTTGGTTTTCTCTCAATTCTTGCGCCAACAATAGTTGCCTATAGCTTATCTTTCTTAGATACATGGCTCTACGGTTTTTTGTTTGGAATTATTGTTGCAATCCTTGCCTATTTGAGTTCGACCTATAAGCCTTCAAGCTCTTAGGTAAACTGTTCCATCTGTAGAGATTGTAGATTAGTAAAATTGTCATTGCTCCACTCCCTACTACATCGTTAGTTAGGTTGTAATACATGCTTGTTCCAATAGAAATCAAAAAATTTTCTACAGCCATTCTCTTAAAGAATTTTGAAGATGGAACTAAGGAATTGTTTTCATAAGGAGATAGCTTCATTTTTTCTTCAAGCTTGGATAAATAATGTAAAATCCTCATACTTGATATAAGGTCACGCTGTTATAAATTATTTAGCTTATACTTGTTTCTTAAAATCCTAAACCATTCTGGCATTTTGCTAAGCACTTCTTCGTCTATATCTTCAAGCAAAATCCGTTTAATTTCCTTGTCCATGGTCGACTTCCTCTATCCTGTAAAACCTAAACTTTATTCTGTTAGTTTCAAGCGTTTTTATCAAACCTTTAAGGAGTGAAAGCGAGTCAACAAAGAAGCTTGCATAAACCTTTTTATTGTAAAGCCAAACGTTGAACTTTTTCGAGTAGATGAAAAGTAGCTCAGCCAACTTTTCTACACTTATTTTCTCGCATTCAACCTTTGCTAACAGCATTTTCTTCTACCTCTACAATTTCATAAACTCTTCCCCTCTTCTCGCCTATTGCCTTAACAAGTCCTTTAGAGCATAGACCTTCCATGTAGTTTCTGAAGCTTCTTTCACTTTTAGGATGCCTTACACTTTGCAAGTAAAAATCATAAAGCCTTCTAGCTGGCAAACTCTTCCATTCCTGCAAAATCTTCAGAAGGATCTTCTCATCCACGCTAAGCTTTACCGGACAATCCTCTATTTCTGGCAAGTCTGATTCTTCTATTGCCCTTTTGCCTTTGCTTTCAGCGTTTAAAGCTGCAACCTTCAGAGCATTAATTGCCAGAGCAATGTTTCCTTTCACGCTATCAGCTATTCTTTTTAGTATTGCATCTGTACAACTCCATTTAGCAAGAGCCTTTTCAGCCCTATCCTTTAGTATTTCAAATGCTTGCTCAGAAGAGTAAGGAGTAAGCCTAATCACGCTTGGAATGTTTGACCTTATGTTTTCAGTTAAAAGCGAGAAATTTTCTTCAGCATCCGATATCAGTACAATGCAAATACCCATGCTCAAGAACTTGGCTATAAGGCTATAATCTTTCATGCTCTCGAAATTGTCAAGGCAGACTACAAACTTTCTCTCCCTAACCTGCTTCATCAACTCTTTAATAAGCTCATAATTGCTTCTGTAAAAGATGAACTCGCTTCTAGGTACTATTTCCTTCAAAATGCTATAGGTGGTTTGATAAACTGCACAGTCTATGTAGCATGCCAAGATTTTCTTTGAATTGTTTAAGCATTGTAGAGCTTTCTTTGCTAAGGTAGTTTTACCACTACCGCATGGACCAGTAATAAAAGTATTAACGAAATTCTGAAGATTATGCTTAAGTTGGGCTAGCTCGATTTCTCTATAAAAAAGCTTTTCAGGCATGTAGGAATGGGAAAGTATTTCTGCGTTAACTAAAATTTCTTCCTTCATGATTTTATGATTCAAGTGACAAATCAAATGCCTTACGAGTGTGTGGATTGCCGATATTCCGATAGAAGTTTTGTATAGAACAACTTTTCGAAAATTTTTTAAAAGATTTTAAAAACAATAAAACTAGGTCTGCAACTTGAAGATTGTGAGGACATTACTAACTTTGCTGTTATCTTGTTTAATTATATCAACGCTGGTGGCAAAAAGCCCTGGAGAATATGTGAGCACCTTGAGTAGTTCAACAAAAGTGTTGAGTGTATATATACAATACGAGAGTGTTGAATACTTTGCCTATGATAAAATTCCTTTAAATATTCTGGTAAGCGTTGAAGGCGAGCCAGTTTCTAATGCAACTGTTACTCTTACCTCCTCTGGAGGTTATCTAAGTTCTTGTAAAGGTGTTACTGACGAGTTCGGTAGACTGATTGCATTATTTACCTCTGGCGAAGAAGGAACTTTTACCGTGTCTGCTAAAGCTCAAAAGGAGGGCTATATTGACGGTTTTTGTAGCATACAAGTTAATATCCGGAAAGCTAGGCGATACTCAGTGTTGTGGGGCCTATCACTTGAAAATGTAGAAGATTCTTATGGAATTTGGCATATTGGCGATATTAATAATGATAGGGTCTCCGACATTATATTGAGAGAATCAGGGAAAGGAATCGAAGCCATATCTGGTGAAGATGCTAGAATTTTGTGGCAAAATGAAGATTTCACAGGGGCGATTGGAGGAGTTATGACAGATTGTGATGTTAATAAAGATGGAAGGCCTGATGTGATCTTTGATTACGCAAACGCTGGAATTATCTTTGCATTAAACGGGGTCGACGGACAGAAAATTTGGCAAAACACAGTGGTGCCTCCAGGCTTATCATATGTGGGCATAACCGGAATTACCTGCATCGACGATGTTGATACTGATGGAGTTATTGACATAGCAGTATCTTGGATAGGACACGTGGCTAAGGAAAGAGGTATAGTGATGATAAGCGGAAGAACTGGTGCAAAGATATGGGAGTTAGGATACACTGAATGGTGCGGTGAACTAGCGGTTTTAGAAGATATAAACAATGATGGAACTAATGATTTCGTTGCTCAAGTAGGACATACGATTTATGCACTGAACGCGTTAAATGGGAAACCTCTTTGGAGTCGCACATTCGCCTATCTTCCTGCAACGTTGGTTGTTGTTCCTGACCTGGACAACGATGGTGTTAAGGATATATTTATGTCAACGTATGACGAACGGAAAACGTATACATTAAGTGGAAAGAATGGTGAAATTATTTGGACAAAAAAGGAGTACTATGAATCTGGAGATGCATGGAAACCTTATGGTTTATCATGGATTCAAGATTTAACCAATGATAATAAGTCTGAATTGCTTGTAGTGACAGATGCTTTTGCTTATATGCTGGACGGAAATGATGGCCAAAAGATATGGAGATCTCCTTTAATTGGGTCAATAGGTGTAGTTCCAACACCTTTCCCAAGCATATCCTCTTTTGACGATATTACAGATGACACGTACCCCGATATATTTGTAAATACACAGTCTTCGCTTGTAGTTTTGGATGGAAAAACTGGAAACTTAATTTGGAGAATCAATCAACCATCACATTTAACCACCCCTGCAGTCTTAGTTTCTGACATTGATTCAGATGGAACGAGAGAGTTGGCAGTTCTCATTGGACAATACAACTTACTTTTATGTTTGAGTGGAAAAGGTGTTGAAGTAGGCTCTAATCCAGTTATAGTATATGCTTCAACCAATAGACTATCCTATGGTCCGGGAACCTTAGTCGAAGGATCTGTAAAGATAAAAAATTATCTTGGAAGAGGAATCAGCTTAAATCTCACTTTCAGTAATTTAATAAGAAGAAACTTTGGACCTTTATACTTAGGTTCAAACGAAGAGAAAACGTTTACTTTCGATTTGGACGTTATTCCGTTGCATCTGAGTTTTTATTACCCTCAAAATGTATTTCTGATAACTATAAGTGATTCTATTAGTGGACGGGTGTATGATATCGATACATTTGGGGTGGTTTTTAAAATCATAGATTTTAACGATGGTTGCCCAAGTTTTAATGTCAAAAGTTTTACATACAATGTTGTTGGAAATTCGCTGGAATTATGCTTACAATACGATAATAAACTTGGAGTTGCTTTAAAATTTGAAGTATTCTTGACTGGGCCTGCCACTTATCACGAGGAGGACGAAATCAATCCTTTTTCATCAGGAGAAGTGAGTAGATTGTTTGATAATCTGCCCAATGGAGAATATTACTTTAGATGGTTTATATCATACTTTTCAAGTTTAGTCGCTAGTGGTGAGTGGGTAGGTCCACTGCAAATACCACAATCTTTAACAAGAGTCAACCCTACAGTTACACTTACTTCTGATGCCCAAGCGGGAATAGCTGGCTCTACACTAACATATACTGTTAGCATAACAAACAATGATCCTTTGGAATCGGGCCCATCAACTTTCTCTTTAACATATTCTATACCCTCTGGTTGGTCTGCATCGCTAAGCAAAACATCAGTCACGCTTAATCCTGGCGAAACAGATTCCTCCATAATTCTATCCATTACTTCACCTACAACGGCTTCAACTGGCGAATATGCTATCTCCGTTATAGTAACAAATATGCAAGCAGAAAGCTATCAAGGAGTGGGATTAGCAAAATACATCATTAAAGAAACCCCATATATAGAATCAGTTATTTTGAACAGAAACCCCGGTATAACAACTATGGTAGGTTTCACGTGGTCTTGGAAACCACCCCTTTATACTGCAAAAATGCCAAGTCTAGGAGTTTTTGCGCAAGTTGTCGTAACTAACCCGCTGACTCAAAGTCTTAGCGGAAGATTGCGAGTTTATTTCACAGATCCGCAAGGGCATGAAAATGAGCATTTTACAGGCTGGGCTGAAAGTAAGATTCACTTTGACATAGACGCTTGTTCAAAAAAGACCTTGTTCATTCCTATCAATGATTATGGTGAGGGGTTATGGAAAATTCGCTTTGCGTTAGAAATTAACGGACAAATATCCGACCAAAAATCTGTTAACCTTGAAGTTCTTGGCTGGACTGAAACCATAGACGGACCAAAGGATCTTGGATACACAATACCTGTACAAGAGTTCCTTCAAGCGGAGAGGCCTGGTATTACTGAGGCTGCTTTAAGTGTCCTGGATATTATCTATTTACTGCTTCAAGCAAAATATGGCGTCAAAGACCCTGATTCTCTATGGAATCTATTACCTTCTTCTGGGTCAACTTATGATGCAGTAAAAATATCAAATGCATTAAGCTGTACTACATGGACTTTTCTTGATGTTGAAAAAACTGCTTCTCCAAATCAGTATGTTGTAAAAGCAACATATGAGGTAACACCATATTATTATTTTGAGGGACAATACACATTTTATGCTGTTTATGATAGAGCTGTTACTGTAATCCTACTTCCGTCTGGAGTTGACGTTCTTGACTCTGGTAACGCGGATTTTGTCCAAAAAACCAGTGACGGCGAGACGGTAATAACTTGGGTAGATAATTACTGTGACAAAATACTAAGAGATGTTACGCCTAAAAAGTCGCATCAGCTACTGATACAAGTTAGTGAGGGAAGAACATTTAAAATAACATCGCATACTTATTTTGAAATCGGGCCTCATTGGCCGAAACCTGAGAAAAATTCATTTCCTATAATTGATTATCAGGCTTGGAATCAGAACCCAAAAGAAGTCTACTGGATCCTTATGAATACAAAGAGCATCAGTCGAGATGTTGTTGGATCGACTGTTATGCTAAAAGAAAGTCAGCATAGACTTCTATTACATATATATGATTTGCTGGGCAGACATGTTGGTTGGAATTCCAATAATCAGGTCGAGGATAACATCCCAGGAGCAATCTATTTCGACGATTTAAATGGAACCATTTTGGTTTACTTACCTGCAAATATCACTAACTTCAAAATCTCAGTTAATGCTCAGTATGCTAATGAATCTATTGAAACTTACGAGTTGAATATTTCTTCCATATCGAGTGCTTTTGTATTTAACAAGGCAGCATATCAAGCCTCTATAGAGAAAGGAAAAACAGAAGAATATGAGGTAAATATTTCTGAGGACGGCGCTATAAATTTAAAACCTATAGCTTCGCAGATTCTTTACCAATACCTTTTAATTTTCAGCGTGATTTTAATTGTAGCAGTAGGATGCGGGGTATACACATTTATCAAAAGAAGGCGTCGAATTGTGACAAAATCTGCAAAGGTTTCTTAGACTTTTCTTGGAAAGATTGTACATAAAAGGTAGATAAAATTGGAAAGAAGGTAGCAAACGAAGATCATAAAAACATAGTTTAGACGAACTAGATACTGTATAGGAGAAATTGCAATAATAGAATAGCAATCACTGTAAAGGAAATACCTGTAGCAAACTGTATTTGGAAAAGTTTCAAAATTTTCTTGATAGTAAAATGTCAGTTTATAAAAAATTGCAGCAAGTATAGCTGTCATAACAAGAACCTTCCAATCAAACTTCAGGTATTTTGTTTTTGAAGCTATGCAGGACATCAAGTATATGAGGATAATTTCTATAGCCCATACTAATGGCCAGCTGTTCGTTAAAGAAATTAGAGCTCCAGTAAAAAGAGGATAGAAAACACCTTTATGTTGCAGATAATTTTGCCAAACACAAGGATATTCAGGTGTTGGACCGCAAACCAAGTCGTAGCTGAGCAGAAAACCTAAAGCCGATGAAACGGAAATCAGTAAGATGAAAAGTTTAATTACTCTCTTGTTTGGTGCTAAAATCCAGCTATTAGCTTGTAAATCTGTTTCCACTTTTATTATTAGGTAATGCAAAAATAAAAAGCTTTGAAATGACGGAATTTTCTTTTCCAGTAAAGAATACTTTGTCCTGCTTCTAGAAAATTTTCATGCCTGTTGATAGAAAGCTTGCATTGGAAAGCTTGAGAAAATGTGATGAAGAACTTTACTATGTTTGCTCACGCTTAGAGGAAGTAAAAGAATACCTTTCAAGTGATCCTGAGTTGAGCGAAAGACTTCAGCATTACTTGTACTATCTAGACACCCTAGACTTTCTTGAAAGGCAAGGAAGAGTAGCGATAATCAACGATTACGAGAAGAGAGAAGTGTTTGTCAGAAAGTTGGGATGAGTTTAAAGTAACGCACTAACTCTGGGAGAGGTTTTTAGATTTTAAAGTTTCTAAAAACAGGCCTGCATAAGCTATCCAAGCACACACTGTTAAGATCAAAGGAGCGATAGCTATTATTCTTGGATATGGAGAGGTTACAAAAGGAAAGTATCCGATACCTATTGCATAGTATTCTTCTCCAACTTTCACGTCTACTTCTGCTCTATCATCATTTATAAGCATACTTTCAGCCCATTCCCTAAGCGGTGAGTCTTCTGTAATTTCTATTGGAGTATTAGTCAGCATACTAGCGTTTGCTAACGCCCAAATTTGCTCTCCCCAAGGTAGTTGAGAAATACTGACATAGTTCTTCGGAGGTATTCCAAACTTATTTGCCCATAAGAGTAATTTTTCTTTTTCAATAGGTTGGGATATGTAAAAAAGCATGCTAACTGTAAACGATAGTAGAAGCAGTAGGCATAGAGAAAATACACCCCATCTCTTAGAAAGATTCTCCATTTCCATACCCTGAAATCAACTTTTAGGGAATAAGCTTAAAGCATTTATGGAATTTTTCGTTTCAATAAACCTCTTCTCTATTTTCGCTTTATTCTTTAAGCGGTTCCATGAGAGGTTACTGCCCAAAGTGTAAAGAGTACAGAAGCGATAATGGCAAAGATGCTTGGTCTATTGTCTGGAAGGATGGTTTAGCTGTTTGTGAAAGATGTGGTTCAGTAATAGACCTATGGGTGGAAGATGATGAAGATGTATCCTGATCCACATGTCCACATTTCAAAGATAAGTGCTATTGACCGAACGGAGTTTGTAAAAGCAGCATGAAAAAAGTGAGAGGAAAAAAGGAAGTGTGAAGAGGAAAAGATGGAAGTGAAAGTAAACAAAAGAGAATGTTTCCTCAATTGCTTTCTCTCACTCGAAAAGTGGCAAAAAATGAAGGATACAACCTCGTGATTTTATGGCCCCTCAACCCTCAGAAGACGATGTGAAATGGTATAAGTGGATAAAAAGGAAAGTATACGGGGAAGAAGGAATAGACGCAGGCAAGAACAATCTTCCTTTTGGTGTAAAGCTCTATGAACCAAATTTGAAGAAGTACTGGGATGAAGAAAGGGCTGTAGGCGTAATCGAGTTTGAGGGGAAATTTATTGGAGTAGCTTGCTTAGCTGCTAAGGAAGTAACAGACAAAGAAAACTTTGTACGCAGGTTTGGTTTTAGCTTTGAAAAAGATGTTCAATGGCATGCTATTTCTGGATTGCTTGATCATCTTTCAAGGAGTCCTATGTTTAAAGCTGTTTTAATTACAACTAGCGACATACCCTTCAAGCTTGAACCAGATATACCAGAGGAAATAGAAGGAAAGCTTGCATGGTTAGAAAGAAACTATCAATTTCACAAGGAAAAGGTTGATGCTCTTAAGCTAGAATTAGAAAGTCAAAAAGGGACTTTTGGAGGGCCTTATCCTTCCTATCTTCCAAAGCAGATGAAGGAGGAGGAAGATCATGCGAGAAAATTTTTGGAAGCTAAGAAAAGTTTGATGCAGCAATTAGAAGATAGGATGAAAAACTACTTTCTTATAAAGGAACACTTGTTTGCTGCAGCTTTGTTTTTCTATGTTTATACAGATACAAAAGAAAGCTTGGAAGAAGCTCTAAAGGAAATAGAAAACAGAAAGTATAGCTTAAAAATGGAAATAGTAAAGACTTATTTCGTTAAGTGCAGCGATGTAAAAGATCCATTGATAGTTTTCAACCCAGAATTTTTTCCTTATGCTGATGAAGCAAAAAAGTACTATTGCCTAGCATTAGCTCAAGACTGTGCAGGCTTTTCCTCAGACAAAGATGTTGCCATAGCTTTAAAGCACATGTTTACATCGGCTTTAGAACTTCCAACAGAAGAACCAATAGAAGAGCAAATACACATACCGAGCGAAGAAGTTAGCATTCCAAAGGAAAAATCAGCTTTTCTTGGGTATGTTGTTTCATCGATAATAAAAAGAAAGGTAACAAAGCGCAGAGTATACTTTCCACTTGACGTTTTAACTGGACATGCAATAATTTACGGAAAAACAAGAGTAGGAAAATCATTCCTCTCCTTAATCCTTATACAAGAAGCTTTAGCTAACAGGGTAAAAACAATAGTTTTCGATCCCCACGGAACCTTAGCAAGCAGACTAAAGCCTAACGATTTGCTGAAAGTTGTTTTTACAAGAGGGAAGGCTGACATAACAGAGCAATTGGAAGAAATCTATCAAGAAGCATCAAAATGGAATGAAACCAACCAGTTACGGTTACTAGTTGTTTTGGACGAGACTAGGTTGCTAAAAGCAAAGAACCTTGTTTACTGCATCAATGAATTAGGAAAACGCGGCGTAGGCTTTATTCTCGTAACCCAATACTCGACAAGCATTCCTCCAGAAGTGAGAAACATAGGAACTTATTTCATTATGTCAGCGATGAGCGAAACAGAAATTCAAAGGTTTAAAGAAGTAACGCTGCATCCTTCAAGTAAGCTGATTACAAGAATGTCAAAAGCTGTCAGTTTCGTTTTTAGTCCTTACTGGTATCCTGAACCGTTTTTTGTTAAGCATAGGAAAATAGACTTTTTATAATCGACCATTTTTCAAGCCCAAACTTAAATACGTTTACATGTTAAATTATTGCTGAGCGCCATGATCGAAGAGCACAAAATATTAGTGTTTCATGAAAGGGAATTAGAAACGATCTTATCAAAACTTAAGTTACTTGAAAAAATCCAAAAAGGAGAAATAAAATGTGCCTTTTGTGGCAAAACAATAACACAAGAAAACTTTGGAGCCTTACTAAAAAAGGGTAATAATATTCTGGTAATCTGCAACGATCCTAGTTGTATCGAAAAGGCAAGGAGTGACTAATATGCTTCTTGGAGATATATCTCAAGTATTACAGTTAATTCTTTCAGGAACTGGATTACTTGCAATCGCATTTTTCCTTGTATGGGTATTCTACCCTGAAAAGGTCGAAAAATGGGGAATACTACTCAGTAAACTTGTAGCTTATTTCTCTGAAAAGCACGAAAGGAGATACATTTCAAAACATATAGAGTATAACATTAACAGTCTGAGAGAAAGACTTTGTGAAGAATCCAGTGACATTTTACCGTACAAAGTTGAAGTCGAATGGATAAACACAGATGAAATCGAAAGCTACCTTCAAGGAGATAACGTACTCATAGTTAAAATGGAAAACCACAGGAATCAGTCCAAGAACTTAGCTATTGCTGTTAAAGAGTACGTTCCCAATGCGTTAATTCCTACCGCAAGAAGGTATGTTGAACCATTGTTAATGAAAGCTATAGATTACGTTGTTTCAAAGGAGTTCTTGAAAAGAGATACAAGTGCGTTTACTTATTTTTCAGAGGTTGTTAAAGTTGAACAAAACACAAAAGATCTTGTTGAAAAAGTAGATAAAATAAACGAACAAGGGTATTTAACAAGAATTTTGCTCTCAGAATATAAAAAATTAGGTGTGTTATATCCAAGAGAACCTACTCCAGAAACTTACAATGAAACATTAGATTTAGAATCTAAAGTTCACGCGTTAGTGACCAAGAAACCTAAAGAAAAAGTTTCTCCAGAAATCCGTGGCAAGTTTATAAAAGCAGCGCTAGTACCTGTTGCAAGAGAAGAAACCGTTGAAAAAGGTGGAATTGAACCACATTTAGCCTTCATCAAGAATTCTATTAATGAAGGAATTAAAAGTTTTTACGTGGTCGCAGCCGGGAAAACTAACATAATTTTAGCCAAAACTGTTGTGAACAATGTTGAGAGAGAAACAGATTTGAAAAGAGTTTACGAAGAAGAGTACACAGGTATTTTTAGAGAAAAGAAAACAAAAATGTATTTAGGAATACTTGAAGCGGAAAACTTGACGTGAAAAATTCAACTTATCGATTTTCACTAGTATTAACGGAAATCCGCCTGTCAGCAAATTTCATTTCATAACTAAACAAAATCTAAGCGATGCCTTACAAAATTGACATTTACATCGGCAGTGACAACAACACAAGAAAAATCAGCAGGGACTACCTTGAGAAACTGAAGAACTGGGCCAGCAAAGTCTTTCCAGCAGGTTATACACTCCTAAAAGGCAGAGGATTCTACAACGGGAGTAGTGAGGATTCGGTAATAGTTACAATCTTGTCGTCCGAGAATTTGTCACTTAAGGGCGAGATAGAACTTTTGAAACGTGCACTTGGGCAGGAGGCTATACTGCTTTCCAGGTCTTATATCGAGTTGGAGGTGCTTTAATGAAATGTGCATGTTGCGGCAAAAGGGTTAGAAAGGATGGGGCTTATGTAGGCGACAGCGGCACGTACTATGAAGGCAAACTCTTGTGTGAAACTTGTTACTTTGAAGATGAACCATGCGCTATAGTTTATTACAAAAACGATGATCAACCCTACGTTATAAGTCATACAAGAAACGAGACAGAAGGCGATTTTACTGTTGAATGGCATAGCACTGATCCATGGCGTGGCTATTACGAAACGAAGAGCGAAAAATATGCTTTGGTCAATACTGCTGAGCTTTTAGCTTACCATGAAAGCGAGAAGATGCTCAAAGAATTTGATGAAAGGATAAGAGAGTTGTTCGACGAGCACAACATAGACTATGCGAGAGTTTTTGCAAGAAGTTCCAACGTTTTCTACCAGAACTATGATCTCTATGTGAAGAAAGAACAAGCTTTGATAGCAAGTTTGTTAGTTGAAAAGGCTAAAGCTGAAGTTGACTATAACAATCCAAAGTGGTATAAGAACATAATTTTTGATGAAGAAGCTTTGAATAAGCTGGCCGAACTGTTTCCTGAACGGCAAATAAAGACCGATTATGATGCTGCCAAGTTGATAGAAGACTTAGGTGATGATGCTATCAATGAATTGCAAAAAAGGCTTAAGGAGGTGAAACATGGAAGCTAAGGATGTTGTAAAAGAGCTTGTATCAAAGTATGTTAAAGCTAAACCTAACAGGATATCCCTTAGGCTCGACTGCGAAGATAATCGCTCTGTGATAAGCATTCATGGTGAAAGTTTAAAGGAAAGCGTTGAATATTCGCAAACGATAGACTTTACTTCATTTGCTCATGGCGTAATTGAAGCTTTTAGAGAAGCATATGGCGAGTTGCAAGTAGTACCGATAAGCTTTAGGGAAGAGGCATACGAGAATGAGAAGGTTGCACTAGACCTTTACCCAACAGGAAGCATAGGTGTTTTTGATGTTTACATAGAATATAAACAGCATAACAAATGAGATCCAAGAAAGGAAATAAACTCTACACTTTTACTGGGATCAGTTTTCGCGCTCTAGCTTCCTTCTGGACAATTTGCATAGAAGCTTTCTTTTCGTATTCTCTAAGCATGCTCACTAGGGGGTGCTCGAGGTTTATTTTGTAAAGCTTAGCCTTGCCTATCCTTCTTGAAACTTTTACGACTTCGTATTCCTCCAATTCTGGAAAGTACTTGTAGAAAGTCTGTTTGCTCATTCCTAAAGCCTCTATGACCTCTTTCTTAGTAAAATCGAACATAGGGTTGTCTAGGAAGAAGTCTACGATCCTTAGCTTAGGTGAATCCCCAAGTGTTTTGATTATTATCGACTCGTATTCTTTCTTCGTGTAGAGTTCTTCTGGCATGTTTATCCTCCTACTTTTTTTAAACAGTACGCATAACGTTAACGTTATGCACACGCATAATAACAATTAAAGAGCGATAAGTATATATACTTTACCTTCTAAAGGTATCATAAGTGAACCTATGATGTCCAAGATAACTGATGAGGAGATTAAAGCTGACATAATGAACAGGCTGTTAAGAAAAGGTTGTTGGGGAGCTAAGTATTTGCCTTTGGATAGTCTTGTTAATTGGCTTGCCAAAAGAGTAAAGAGGAATGGAAAAAGAGTCAGAAAAATTATTAGGGAGTTAGTCAACGACGGATACCTACTTTTGCATAAGGGTGGCCAAACAGCATCGCTCAACCCGACTATGAACAGAGAAATAATTGAGTATGTAGAAAGAGTTATAGAAAGACATTAACCAGTGTCGGAAACTTCTACATCCATAAAATTGATTTCTTCTCATTTTTAAGGTTCTCGTAGAGTGATTTTATGGTCGTGGTTTATGAGTTTTGGCGCTACGATCTTCCAACAGAATTGGTTAGAGAATTGCTCTATGACTTAGGAATTCCTTACAGGGAGAAGATAACTAAGCTGAAAAGAAAAAGCCTTGATGGTCAACCCTATGATGAGTGGACAATGATTCATGTAGACCCGCATGAACTTGTCGACTGGTTGAGAAAGAGAATTGAGAAAAAGTTGAAAGATTATGGTTGATTCTGTGCGAGATAAAAGGACAAAACATGTGATCGAAACTTTACAGAAGCAGTATAAGACCGAGAAATATGGTAAGTTGCATAGATCTCTTTTCAAGCATGGAATAAGGACTGAGCTATACATAGGAGACGGTATAGAAATGTATTATCCGTACTTTTACAAACCAGTTATAACGTTGCAAGTATTTGACGATAAAAATCTAGTGATACTTTATAAGCATGAACCAAAACTGAAAGGTGAGAGTCAGATAATTAAAAAGATACGGAAAATCGCTAAGTCTTTAAACTACAGGGTTATGCAAATCAACGAATTGCCAGAAGAAAAACCTGAACATTTCTGCATGTGGTTAGACAAAGAAGACTAATGAGCTAAAGGAAGTTAAGGAATATTTCCTCCGTAACAAACAATTAAGCATATACTTTTTCTCATGATTTTTCTTGAAGACAAGGCAGAGAACATCCACTATAAATATTTGAAAGTTAGAAGAAATAATGATTATAACACAGATACATTGAGAGAGTGATAAAGTGGCAAACGTTCTAAAAATCCAAAAAATTTTCTCAGAACCAGAAGTAAAGCATGGCCTATCTCTTTTTACTCCTAAAGAACTAGAATTTGTTGAGTCGCTGATAACGGAAAAAGACGGTAAGTTCTTCATTAAGTGCCAGATCAAAGATAAGTATAAAGTGGCGAAGCCTGAGGAAATTGTAAGGCAACTCTGGATCAACCGGTTACTCACGGAATACGGTTATCCAAAGGAGAGAATAGATGTCGAAAAAGTTATTTATTTTGGCTCCCGCGTAGAACCTGGAGCTGCAGACATAGTAGTATTCCACGAAGATTTGCAGCATTATTACATTCTATTCGAGGTAAAGAGACCTAGCAGAACTGCTGGCTTAGAACAGCTCAAAAGCTACTGTAACGCAGAAGGTGCACCAATTGGTGTATGGTCTAATGGGGATGAAATAATAAGACTTCATCGAGAAGAACCTAATATATTCATAGAAATTCCTCGAATTCCCAAAGTATCTGAGACTCTTAGAGACGTACTAACTGAAAGGTGGACTCTTAAATGGCTTGAAGAACACGACGAACTGCGACAAGGCAAAACTACGCTCAAAAAGATTCTTCTAGACCTTGAAGAACTTGTGTTGGGTAACGCGGGAGTTAAAGTTTTTGATGAAGTTTTTAAATTGATTTATGCAAAACTTTACGATGAGTGGAAGGGCATCAATGATCCCCGATATCAATTAGAATTTTTCGTTGGTGATAGGAGTCCGCAACAAGTAAAGAGAGCAATTAGCAATTTATTAGAGGGGGCTAAAAGAACATGGCCTGGAGTCTTTGAAACTACAGACAAAATAGAGCTAATTGATGATCATTTAAAAATCTGTGTTTCCTTCTTAGAGAAAATAAAATTATTCAATTCGAATCTGCAAATAATTGACGAAGCTTTTGAGTATCTAATACCTGAAGTGTCGAAGAAAAAAGAAGGTCAATTTTTTACGCCCCGGCCTGTTGAAGACATGGTTGTAAAAATGTTGAATCCTAAACCTGACGAGTTCTTGATAGATCCTGCCTGTGGCTCAGCCGGTTTTCTTCTTCATTCCGTCATGTGGGTTGCAGGTGGCGCCATAACAGGCAAAGAATTGCCCCCACCGGCCAAGAATTTTGCACAAAATAATATCTATGGTATAGATTTTGCAAAAGAAGCCGTAAAGATTGCAAAAGCAATTAATCTTATAGTTGGTGATGGAAAAGCTCATATATACGGCGGCAGTGCTCATGGAAATTCGCTTAACCCTCTGATATGGGATGAAGAGATTAAAGCCGGTTTAAGACCTAGGCTCCTAAGGTTTCCTAACGATGTAGAGAAAGACAGAGAAAACCAAAGTAAGTTTCTATATTTTGATTTTGATATATTGATGACCAACCCGCCATTCGCCGGGACAGTCAAGGAAAGAGATATATTAAGGTTATATAAATTAGCAGAGAAAAACGGTAGAACTATAAATAAAATAGGGAGACATATTCTTTTCTTGGAGCGTTCACTTCAATTTATCAGGCCTGGAGGAAGAATGGCCATTGTTTTACCGCAAGGTTTGTTGAATAATACAAATACAGAATACATTCGCCGATGGATTATGGAGGAAGCCAGAATTCTAGCAGTAGTTGGTCTCCATGTGAATACATTCAAGCCTCATACTGGGACAAAAACGAGTGTTCTGTTTTTGCAGAAATACACAGACGAGGAAAAGAGAAAAATCCAAGAGATTAAGGCAAAGTACGAAGTAGAATTCGATGAGTTTCTCGGCAAGTTAAGAATGAAGTATAAAGATATAGATTGGAATACTGAAATTGACGAAGAAGAGCTTCACGATGAACTGAAGTCTTTCATTGAGACGTATTTTGAAACTAGAGAATTGTTAGAAGAAGGTGCTTCAGAAGCTGAATTAGAAGAGTCAGATGAAACGGAAAAAATATTGAGAAAACCGCTTAAATCCATTGTAGACGAGATGCAAGAGACACAAGATCTGTTAAGGGAGAAAGAAGAAGAGTTAAAAGAGGTCTCTGAGAGTAAGAAAGGAGATTTAAAAAAAGAGATTAAAACATTAACCGCTAAACTTAAAAAGTTACACCGACAAATTTTGGAAAGAACTATAGGTGGACAAATATACTTAGTTTTGAACGAAGAAAAAATAACAAAACAGTTTAAGGAATTCTGGCTAGAAGGGCGAGTTTTAAAAGAAATCGATTACCCAATTTTTTTCGCAGTAAACCAGAAACCCGTCAAAAACAATAAAGGGGAATATAGATATAGAAAAAGGCCAAATGGTGAATTATTGATTGACGAAAAGACTGGACACCCAATAATAGACCACGATTTGGATGAAATAGCTGAAGCTTTTGTAAAATTTGCAAAAGAACAAAAACTAGATTTCTGGAAGGAATAAAAATGGCCGTGGTAAGCACCGTAAAGTTATCAGAATTAGAAGGAGCCAAGCGAATAGACCCTGAATTTTATAGAAGCGACATTTTAGATATGAAGGCCGTTATAAGTAAAAGCAAATTTAATGTTTTTAAATTAAGTAAAATAATCAAGAAAGGTTACAGAGTAGTTTATTGGAGCACAAACATACTTTCACCAGACGAAAGATGTGGAAATGATGTATACTTTTTACAGGCTACAAATATAGAAGGTAGTTTTCCCTTCATAAATGTGAACAATATGGGTTATGTATGGCGCAGAGATTGGGAACAATATCCAGAAGGTAGAATTAATCGTGGAGAACTACTAATTGAGGTTAAAGGAAAGGCTGAAAAAGTCGCTCTTGTACCAAACGACTTTCCTCTCAATACCCTTGTCTCAGGTACTTTATACAAATTTACTGTAAAGAAATCGATCGAACCCGAATATATTCTAATATTCTTCCTGACAAAATTTGGTAAAGGATTTAGAGATAGATTGAAAACGAACACACTCATTTCATTTGTAAACAAAAGAGACTTGTATAACATACCAGTTGTGCTACCCCCACCCGAGTTCAGACAACAAATTCAGAAATTATATAACGAGGCATATGGTGAATTCAAAAAATCTCACGATCTATATTGTCAGGCTGAAAATTTGCTTTTAGGAGCATTGGGACTGGAAAATTTTGAACCAAAATGCGAACTTGTTTATACTAACATGGCTTCCAACGCGTCTAGGTTTCACAGAATGGACGCAGAATATTTTCAGCCTCTTTGTAGCAATTTAATCAAACATTTGAGCGCCAAAGTTAGATTGGAACCTCTCAGTAAGTTCTTGCTTGGCTTCAAAAAAGGTGTAGAAGTTGGAACTGAAAATTACCAAGAAGGGGGAAAACCCTTCCTTAGGGTAAGTAACTTATCAACCTCCGGTTTTGTCGAACGAGATATGAAGTACATAGACGAAGAACTATATAACCAGCTCAAAGACGAGTACGAAATAAAAAATGGAGATTTTCTCTTAACTAAAGATGCAACACCAGGAATAGCATATGTAGTTAAAGAGTCAACTGATGGTATTATATCCAGCGGTATACTACGATTAAACATAAATGAAAAAGAAATAGACAAAGAGTATTTGGCACTTTGCATAAATTCAATAATTGGAAGATTACAAGTTGAAAGAGACATAGGTGGCTCAGTTATAATGCATTGGAAGCCGGAGCAAATTAAGAAACTACAAATTCCAATTTTACCCTCAACAACTCAACAAGAAATTGCTTCGCTTATTCGGCAATCGCATAAAGCGAGAAAGAAAGCAAAAGATCTACTGGAAGAAGCTAAAAAGGAAGTCGAAAAAGCAATTGAAGGTGAAGTCAATTAATAGACAAATTTTGATTTTACTTTCCTCCCTTTCACCTTCATTATAAGCCCTTTAGCCCCTTTGCTTCTTGCAACATATCTTAATTTCCTTATTTCTCTTCTTGATGGCGACGCACTGCCACTCTTAACTTGCACTAGAAACTTTCGACCACCTTTCATCGCGTATAAGTCATATGGGCCTCTGCTGCCTTTACTCTGCCTCACTATCCAACCTTTACTTTCTAATTTTGCTTTGACTTTTCTTTCTGCGCTTAAACCCTTGGAATAAGAAGATCTCCTTTTATTTCTGCGGAACAAACCCCACAAGCTCATTCTATCACCTCGCTATTTTAATTTCTGAAATCCCGTCTTTTTTCTCGACTCTAAACACTTGGTCAGCAAAACTCTCGAGCTCCTTTTCGTGAGAGACTATGATTACCTGTGGGCACTTTATTTCGTTCAATATTTCCCTTATCTTGAACAGCTGCTCCTTACTGAACCCATCAGTTGGTTCGTCTAGAATGAGTAGGTTTGACTTCATGCCAACTGAAACTTTCTGCACGATACTGTTGAGCGCCAGCCTGTAAGCGAGCGAGAGGCTTGTTTTCTCACCACCACTCAAGTAATTAATGTCTTGCTCGTACCCGTCCTGCTCAATAATAGGCGTAAAGTCTTCGTCAATTCTCGACTCCTTGCTCGGGTCGTCAACAAGCAGGCTCCACCACTTCTGAAAATGCTGATTGAATTCCTGGTTTATGCTTAGCATGACATGTTTCTCGATGACGTCAAGAGTGGGTATAAAGAACTGGTCTATCCACATATAGTATTCATTTAGCCTTTCAGCCGTTCTCCTTTCTTTTTCTTTCGTTTCTATTTCCTTTTCCAGCTCGCCTACCTCTTTATCCAACATATTCAAAATAGTGTTTGTTTGTGTTATGTTCTTTCCGATATTCGTGAATTCTCCCTGAGCTTTAGTTAACTCTTGGCGGAGTTTTTCCACATGCACTGAAACTGTGTTATATTCCTCGAGGTCTTTCTTAGCCTTTTGTAGTTTCTTGCTTGCCTCTTCGACTTGTGCCTTCAACGTCTTAATCTTATCTTCATCTTTGTTTACCTGTTCAGTAAGTTTCTCTATCTGGCTGTTGAGAGTCTTCAGCTGATCCTGAGCTCGGTTATACTTTCTCAGTGAGTTTTGCAGCTCCTCTATTTTCGAGATTTTTCCACTGCAATCTTTAACTGCCTCGGATACCTTCTCTTTTTCTCTCTTCTTCTGCTCAATCTTTTCCTTGAACTCTTTAGGGTCAGCTGGCCTGTCACACGTAGGACAGATTCCATTTTTTCCGACTGCCTCGTAATCAGTGATTTTAGATTTGATAGATGCCTCCTCTCGTATCAGCTCCTCTTTCATCTGCCTGAGTTCGCTTAGTTCGCTACTGAGTTCTTCTTCAGACTTTTGTGTGGGCTTTTGGATTTTAGTCAGCTCGTCTATTGCAGGCTGGAGCTTTTCTTTAATCTCATTTCTCAGACGCTCTACTTCTTTTTCTAGGCTTGTTATTTCCTTAGTCTTTTCCTCAATCTGGCCTGTAAGGAGCGGGACTTCTCCTATCGCCTTTCCCAGTTCCTCCTTTTGTTTTTGGAGTTTTTCGAGTTCGGTGTTAAGGCTATCTATCTTCTCTCTGAGTTCTTCCTCCTTTTTTTGCAACATTTCCAGTTGCTTGCGGTGCTTTATAATTTCACCTTTCTTGTTGTTACAAGTTTCTCGTTTCTCTTCGAGGTCAGAAGCATGGGAAGACAGCGCGATAGCTTTTTCATTAATTAACCTTGCAATAGCCTGTGCATTGTCCGTCGCGATCCTGTAGTCTTCGATTCTGAAGGCCTTCCTGAGAGTCTGTAACCTGACCTCTGGTCTCATCCAGAGTATCGCTTTCATTTCCTCTTGGGGGGTAAAGACTGCATAGCGGTAGATGACGCTCTGAGCCTTCGGGTCTGGGGGCTCGTTGAACTTTAGTATTTCGAGTATTTTCTCCTTCACCTCCGAGGCTGAGAGATGTAGGGTACCCTCCTTTGTCTTTATGTAGCAGTCCGACTGTTGGACACCCTTCCCCTTCCTTTCTAGACAGCGGTATATCTCGTACTCTTCTCCCTCGACTTCAAACCTCAAAGTCACTGAACCCCTCTTTTCTCCTAACCTCAGGAGGCCAGCCCCTTTTTCTGAACCGAGGCCAAAAAGTGCAAATTCTATCGCCAAAAGTATCGTCGACTTCCCAGAGCCAATATCACCCTCAAACAACGTAGTACCTAGTGGTAACTCTACGGTCTGTTCGGTATAGCTCCTGATGTTTTCGAGCTTCAGTGACTTTAGAATCATCCGAACGCCTCCTCGAGTCCCAAGACTTCAAGTGCCATCTTCTGGATGCGCTCCAAATAGTCTTTCTTTGACTCGTTCAGCTTTTGCTCCTGCCTTAGAACCTTCAAAATATCTAGGGCAAGCCTCGAGCCATTTTCTCCCTTTAACTCCTCGCTTGAGACCTTTACCGCCCCGATATTTTCTCTTAGCAACCTAGTTTCGATTGTCGGTATGTCCTCACCCATGACCCTAACAGCTGCATACTCCTTAGACGTTAGCCCGTACCGGTTCACGATAACATGCAGTGCACCGTTTTCAATAAGCAGGCTCCTAATCTCGGAGGTGTTTATATCAGACGTTTTGCCGCCTGATAGCTCGCCTTTGATCTTGACGATGACCAGTTTATTCGTAACATCGATTTTGTTCAACCTCTCCAATAGATCCTTCTTGGCCTGGATCGAGTTTTTGTCTGACACGTCGTATTCAAAATAGGCGTATTCACAGACTGGGACTTCCTTAAACTCGACATCCTCGACCTTATCTTCAAAGCGTACAACAAAGAAGCCCCGTTTTACACCCTTAGCGCTTTGCTCAAAGTCCCGTGGATATCCAGCAAACAAGGCACCAGGGTATGCTATTTTCTCGTGATCTGGTAAGCTTGCTTCACAGCACTGGTGTATGTGGCCACCTGCATAATAGTCAAAGCCTTTTGGTATAAATGAGACTGGTATAGACTCCATCTCTGCGAAGAATTCTGGTTTGAGTTCAGAGATTGCGCTATGGAAGGCGAATATCTTGAAGCCTGGCTCTTTTTCAAGTGTTTCACGGTCTAATATCTCGTAGTAATTTTTCTCGATCCCTACTTTTCTGGCTGAAATCCCTGTAAGCTTGGCCTTCGTCTTAGGATCTACGAAGAAGTCGAGCCTCAGCTTACCATCAACAACTTCACCCTTCACGATTTTCCTGATAAGGCCTGCGCTGTCTAGGATGTCAATCATCGAAGTCTGGTTAGGGCTGTAGTCATGGCTTCCATAGATCACATAGATTGGTATCCCTTTGTCCCTGACCTCTTTCATTTTTTTAACTGCCTCGTTTGTCACTCGCATGTCAGGGATGTTTGCGTGGAAAAGGTCACCCGCTATTAAAATGAAGTCGACTCTCTCTTGGATGCATATGTCGAGCGCCTTGCTGAATGCTGTCAATTCTAGTTTTTCTAAGGCCGGTTCCCTGTTTGCTCCTATATGGCAATCTGCAATGTGCGCAAACTTGTGCATAGTCTCACCCTACAAAGACGGTCTTCTCTTTCTCCTTCCTTTCTGAACCCTCGATATAGTTCTCGAAGAGGGGGATCTGTATAGGGACAGCAAACTTGGTGAAGTTACTGCTTACTATTGCCTCACCCTTATCAAGGCTCGCTATTGTCCTGTCATCCTCGGATAGGTCTTGTGCTGCGCTGTCTATTATCGCACGCCTTTCAACAGCCATCTCATTACCTAGGATAATTTTTGTGTTCATGTTCGCAAGGATAGTCCTAGGTATCAAACTAATGAGCTGCGTAATTGCGATGAGCCCTACCTTGAATTTTCTCCCTTCTCTCGCAATTGTGCTGTAGATGTTTTCGCCTAGGCTCGTCAGTACATCAGAGCCTAAAACCCTCGGCGCTTCTTCGATGACGATGCTTACGACAGGCTTCTCTTCTAGGCTACCCTCTGACTTGTAAGACTGGTACCTATAGAATATCTCGCTCGCCACGATGCTTCCTATCAAGAGCTCTGCTTCGTCCAACAGCCTAGACGTATCAACTACTACTTTCTTTCCTTCCTCTAATGCATTAGCAATATCCTCTGTTGTTGTCATACCTGCTGTATCGCTGAAGACTCTGTTCCTGCACTGTATATTGCCCGTATCGTCAAGATACACTCCAAGGACATTGTCGATCTTCCTCTGCAGCACTTCAAGGGTTCTAGGTGCGACTCCTTCCACTTCAGTTCCTCTGACTATGTTCTCAATCCACTTTTCGTGGAAAATGTTATGGTACCTCTTTATCGCGTCCCATTGTGGGTCTGTGAACGCGACTATCCCTTGAAAGTGCCACGGCATTATAGACTTTAAGTTAATAACTAGCGTGTTTGTGCCAGGAACTGGAGTAGAAGAGTAGTAAACTAAGTTATCTCTAGCCTTCGGGTGCTCTTTTAGTCCCTTCCCGTGTCTTCCGTAGTACTCATCATGAGAATCCAGTACTAGTATGCCAAAATCCGGCTGGTCAAGAATGCTCCACAGCATCACTTTAACAAGGTTGCTCTTTCCCCTTCCTGTAGTAGCTGGGATAACAACATGGTGTGTGAAAACGTCGACGCCGTTCAGGAAGACATCTACGTCTAATACTTTTGATCCGCTTCTGACTTTCCCTATGTATACTGGATGAGGAGGTTTTGTTAGGAAAGATAGATCCTTCTCTGTTATGTGCCTTAATGGAGAAAAGAACTGAGGTAGAACTTTCGGTATTTTTACGTCCTTTCCCTCAATTCTAGCTATACCTTTAACCTCAGCCATGACATAGTTCCTCAGTTCTGGTTCAAGAAAAGTGAGCTCTGCTCCATAGCCTTCAAGCTTCAGGCCTGCAACTAGCTCGCGTATTGACTGTGGGACTTGGCTTCCGTAAGCAAGCTCGTATACTTGTAGTATCAGTAAGGTACCATCTTCTTCGACCACTAACAAATCGCCGAGCTCGATCTTTTCCCCACTCTTTTCTCTAATCAGGATTTTTGCAGTCTTACCTCCAACTATCTGCCCGACAACTTCCATTTCTTCCATTTTTATCCCTCCAACATGTTCAATATTGTGTGCGCGTCAGAGGCGCGGATTTGCTGGGCAAACTTTGCCCATTTCCCACGCCTTGATACTTCTGAAAGAAGTAATACCTGAAAGTTTCCAACTTCGCTTTCACGAACTCTGGCAAACCGGTCAGCGTCGATGAGGCCGTACGGATAGCCAGGAAAGCATACATCCTGTGAGTTCCTTGCTACCTGAGCGAATATTTCGTCTACGTCGCTTTCACTCATATCTAAAAATTGTTTACGGTATATCTCGTACCTAAAAACGTACTCAGCTTTCGGGCTCAACTTTGTCACGAATATAACTGCATTGTGGTCTGTGCTAGTTGCCTCCGCAACCTTAAAGTACCATTTTCCTTTGATACCGTTACTGTCGGCAAGTTTTCTTACAGCACCTAGAAGTGAAAGCCCTGTCGTAGTAAATAGGTGGCTGGTCTTCGAGAGGCCAGTGACGACAACACCTTTTTGGCTTGCGGCATTGTAGAGCCTGCTTGAATAGTTTGCCTCATTTTTAAATGCTGTCTGTAGCGATCCATCGAGAACTATTATGTCCCCCTTGTCTAACTCTTCTTTTACTACATTGTAAGCATATGCCCACTCTGCAAACCTTCTTGCAATGGATGCCACTCTTGAAATATCTGCCCTCATCATACCTTCTGTGACTGTCCTGTCCAAGGAACTGAAGGAAAGGTCATGCTCGTCAGGCAGAAACTCACCAAATTTCTCAGTTACAGGAAACAATAAGGTATCGTAGAATATGTCGTTGTCCCGGAAAACAGAGTGAGTGACGGAGAAAAATTCCATCCTACTCGGTAAAGAATTGCCTAAAATCCTCTTCTGACCTTCGAATACATTGTAATACACACGGTTAATCTGGACAGAGAAGCTTGGCGCACCAAGTACTTCATGGTTTCCTCCGTCAACAAATGCTATCCTCCTTTTATTTTCCTTGTCTTGGATTTGCCTAAATCCTTCTTTCGTTAATGGTAATACTATGTACCTGGGATCACCGAAAAATGGAGCACCTAAGTCTTCCTCTTCAATTTTCTTGTCCAAGTTCTCTACAACTCTTTTTGCGACCTCAACACTCATATCCATCACCACATTATCACGTTAGGGGGAACCCTAACTTGAGCGGAAATGTATTCGCCAGTCTTCTGTGTGATTTTCTGTGGTAAAGCGTACTTCGACCTCTGACTAAAAGATAGCCAGTTAAGATAGGAAAGATGAAAGTATTCTCTTGCTAGGGCTCCTACTGTCGGTTCTTCAAGCTGTGAGTTGATCTTAAAATGATGCACTTTCTCTATTTCAAGAGGTTGAACAGTCGTGGTTTCTGCTCCTGTGACATCTTTATGTGGTGAAGAGCCTACCAAAAGACACTCGTCATTATTTTCAACTATGCAAATTCCACGCTTAGCGTTGCGCCAATCATTTTTATCCTTCATGAAAATTCTTCTATTTGGACTCTTGTTTACACCAACTATGTCGATTGCTATGCTACTAGGTAAGTCCCGTCTCCCTTCAAAAAATGTTGGAATTGGTTCTAGCCCTTCTTCCGCTACTCCATTCTCAAACACATCTGCCATAAGTTTCTTTAAAGCATGATTAACATGGCCGTCGCGATAAAGCACAATACGCTTCAAATTGAAACTTAGAGATGGTTCAATCTTTGAGAATTCGTTTGAGTATGCCTTACAAACCTGGGCTACCCTTTCAATTAGTTTATGAAATGATGCTTTTGTTAATCCTTCTCCACCAGAGTGTATTACGTCAAATGATATAAATCTGCCATAAGGATCGGTTACTGCTGTAAAAACACTAACTTGCGATTTATACTTCTTACGCCTAGAAACATCAAAGCAGGCATACGCGGTAATCCCAGAATCACTGGCATAAACATGCGAGTCTGCCGGTTTCGTACAGAGCCAAACTGCAGCATGCCTCCCGTAAAGCTTTAGATATACCTGAGGTACGAGAGTTTCGCAAATGTTTAGCTTACCACCAACAATGTCTCTTATTGTCTGGGTGTCTATACACTGCGTTTGAATTGGCTTGACCTTATCGAAAAATGATGGGGGATTAAAGAATGTGTCCTTGGCCTCATAGTAAATAGTCCCGGAATATTGCACGTCAGGGAGAATTACAAACACTATGACGTTTTCCGTTTCAATATGCACAGCATCTTTTATTTCTGAAATCGTTAAATTGAAAGCTTCCTTGAAATCAGATGTCTTATCACTTTTTACATACTTTATAGGTAGTGCTTGTTCCAGTTTGCCGAAGTTCAGCCTAGAATAAGTTTTTTCTATAATAGAAAACGCCTGTTCTACAACACCTTTGATACTTAACGGAGCGATTACAGCGTATTTTCCTGTAACTTTGCCTGTGTACGGTTCTGCGCCGCCTTCTAGTTCTTCCTTTACCTTTAATAGGTTTATTGAATACGCTTGACCGTTTTTCTTTAATGTCACGACAAAATCTTTTGGCGATGGAAACTTTTCTTTTTTAAAGAGGAGAGAGCTTGAGGTAACTGGGGCTAAGTTAAAAGAAACACTTTTGCCAAGGAATTTCACTTTATTAATTCTCTTTTCTAATAACTCTTGGACAAGTTGAATCCTCTCGCTAGGCTTATATTTCCTCCCCGAATATTCCTTGTGGCCTCTTTCGTATTCCTTGTATACACAGATTTCCGGGTATGGGTATGACTTGTTATCTCCGCCGAACTTTACTTTGAATATCCTATGCTGGGCTTCGACTGGTACGCCCCTATCCGCCCAGTGTTCAATTAGTTGATAGTTTGTATACTCGCTTGCTGTCTCCTCATAAACTCCAACAACGAATGCCTTTTTCCAGTCCATAAGCACTCTCACAGGGATGGAGTCGTCTTCTGTAGCTGCTTTGCCTTCTCCATAAGTGAGCGGTATCATAATTCTTCGCCCGGGATCTATCCATAATGACGGCTTTCCGTCCACAACTGAAGCGGATATACGAAAAGAAGGCTTGTTTGCATTTTTTGACCTAAACTCATTCATGGGCACGTATGTACTAGCTGTGGAGAGAAAACCAATTTTTTCCATGTATTCCCTGAAAACATTTTGCCATGCATGTTCAAATACTTCAGGATGATCAGCATATGTAATATCGACTTCTCCACAGAACACGGCATTAGACAGTTTACTAATACAAGAGATTACTTCTTTTACATCTATCGAGTTCGTTGAAAGAATTACTATATCGCCACTAAATTTTTTCCTAAATTCTAGTGGTGCAACAGCTGCGTCAAACCCTTTAGCTGCAAGGCGCCCCAGAACTTTATTAATTAATTTCCACTTTTCCGCTTCAGTCTGAAGCATGCTCTGAAGGGAAAACACAAAGCCCTTCACTTTTTCAGGAACTTTTGCGTTGGCAGACCACAAGTTTAAGTAGAATTCCTCTTGGTAACGGTATAACAGACTTTCTTCAATACTGGCTTGTGTATGCATACTATCACCTTAACCTCAACTGAAATGTTGCTCTCATATGTGGCAAAATTATGCGGACAACTTCCTTGAGTACCCTAATTTGTTGTTGAATTGAAAAATTCCGATTATAAATAGTAATGATACCTTTTCTCCGAAAGCCTACGTTTGCTTCTTCCGGCAAGTCTACTAGCCTAACTTTAACGTGAATTAACGGCTGGTCACCATAATCTCTCCAAAAGTCAGAGTCAGTTAAGCCTCTTCCAATACATGAGATCTTGTCTATCCTACCGTCCATCGGTGTTAAGTCAAGTTGCAAGACGTCTGGATATTTCTCCACAACTGCTCTAAGGACTTCCTCATCAAATTCTATGTTCTGGAGTACATAGCCAGGAACAATATGTTCTGAGACAAAACTCAGAATTTTGTCTTCGCACTCCTTTTTCGAGTGCCCCGTGATTAAAACGTTATCACCCAAAATCGCCACAGGTATTTTCTCAACAGGTGGTGGTTCAATTTTCTTTACGCCTTCTATAGTTTCATACTCTGCTTCATACTCTATCACGTAATAAAAGATTAGAACACCTTCGATTTCTTCGAAACTTTCTGGAATTGTTCCATACTTCAATTGTGCACGGCATTCCTTGGCAGGGAATTTATGTACAACTTCTTTTACTCTTTCTTTATCCATTGTGGATTTAGGTAAGGGGACTATCAAATAACTAGGCAAGGAAATCACCTTCTTGTATGATTTTCAGCTGAATGAAAGGTTTCAGCTCTTCTCTCACTTGGTAGAACGCGTACCGTCCAAGTCTTCTCACGCTAAGAACGTTCTCTGAAAGCAAATAGTTAAGATGATAAGATACAGTGGCTTTATCTTTGTTCAATTTTTCTACAAGCTCTGTCGGTCTAATTCCTCTGGGATCAGTACTTTGCAGGATTAGTCGTAATATGGTCTCGTGTACGTCTGTCAGCTTTTCCAACCTTTCGTTTATGCTAAGAATACCTAATGAACTAGCAGCCTTCAATACACTCTCTGTATCAACACTATTTTTTTCAGAAATGAACGCCTCGTAAAAAGATCTTACGAGCAAAAGTATAGCAACTCGCGGGACGCCTTCGCTAAGCTCAGAAATTTTCATAAGAACCTCTTCGGGCAGCTCTGTCTTGCCTTCGCTTGCAACCAAAAGAACTTTTTCAAGGAGTTGTTTAGTCTCTTCTCTACTGAATGGTTTAAGAAAGAGCTGCTTTGCTGTTGGAATGACCTCTTCTACCTTGTCCTTTAAAACATACCAGAACTGTGGTTCCCAAGAGGTAATTAGCACAAATCGCTTGACAGCTCTAAAGAATTCCCTTAGTGAGTAGTCTATGTTTCTATCTTTCTCACAGGCGTCTATTAACAATACATCATATTTTTCAGACTTGACCTCTTCAAGGTATCTAAAGAAAAGCTGAGGTTCCTCTTCTTCGTCTTGTTCACTAAAGGTCGAGGCGTCATAGTATTTGAATTTTAAATGGGTGTCAAGTTTTGATAGTGCAAATTCTATTGCATGAAGAAGCGCCGTCTTTCCGATTCCTGTGGCACCTATGACAGGAATATGGAAGACTTCTTTCTTCTCTCTAACATGAAAGCCCAAGAACTCTGCTATAGTTTCTAGCTCTTCTATCCTGTCTATGAACAATTTTTTAGCAATTAGCTCGTCGGTTATTGTCGCGTACCTGAGTTTTGTTAATGATGCTCCTTGCTTTTCGAGCCATACTTTGAAACTCTCAACTTCGCCCTTAAACCCTTTTTCGAAGGCTTTCTCGAATCTGGTAAGGATTTCTGCCATACTGTTCAAACCTTTTTAACTATTCAAACTATTAAAATAGTTGGAACATCTAGTATTTAAAGCTATCGTTTGTCAAACTTTTTCACGCTAAAAGGCAATAACGGCATGATGCTGTGCAAGTCAACTTTAACACTTCACTTTCCAATTTTTCTGCATGAAATTGATGACCAAAGAGCTAAGAAAGAAAATCCCTCCTTTATACTCTCAAGAGAACGTCAAAGATCCTATAGTTTATGCAAAGTACTTTATGCCAGACTCCCATTGGACTTGGTATGTTTTAGAATTTGATGGAAAAGACACTTTCTTTGGGTATGTTGACGGCGATTATCAAGAGTTAGGCTATTTTAGCCTCACAGAACTAGAGAGCATCAGAGGACCATTAGGGTTAGAGGTCGAAAGAGACTTGTACTGGAAACCAAAACCTTTGAGCGAGGTAAAGAAGGAAATAAGCAAAGCACAAAAATCAAGTTAACCTCCTACAGCTTTCTTTTTGAGAATGTTTTTGAAGTAATCTATCTGTCTATCCATTTCCTGCAACCTAATGTTATGTTTCAGAATGCTGTCTAGGCATTGTTTTACTTCTTTAATTGTCTCTTTAGGTATTTTCGCCATACTATTTTTATACTGTCTTTTGCCTTTAAAAAGTAGGGTTTGCTGTTGAGTTATTCTTATAACACGTCTAAAGTTGCGTTTTTTGATCTGGATGGTACAATAACGGAAAAAAGCGAAAATGTTGGGATAAAACTTGAAAAAGTTCTTTACGAGAAGGGTATACTTAAAAAAGAAGATTGGTGGCTAACTCTAGAAGTCATCGGGAAATATCGTAGAAACGAAATTTCATATGAGAGGCTAGTTCAGAATTTGTCTCGAATATATGCAAATGCTTTGAAGGGAGTACCAGTTTGTGAGGTTCAAAACGTTTTGCCAGAAGTCGTTAAACGTATTAAGTTTAGGGAGGAAGCGCCTGAAGTCATTCAATGGTTTAAAGATAACGGTTTCATTTTAGTGCTTATGTCAGCTTCGCCCATTGAAGTTGTACGTGTGATAGCTTCTAAACTGCATTTTGACGAGGCATATGGACTTAAATTAGAAACAATAGATGGTGTATACGCGGGAAAGTTTTTCACAGTAACAAGCAAATACAAAAGAAACGTAATAAAGAGAAAGTTAAAGGAACACCGTTTTTCTGTTGGAGTAGGTGATAACTTGTGCGATATGGAAGCTTATCAAGATCTTGATATTAGATTTTTGATAAATGATGATTATTTAGCCAATGAAAGATTCGTTAACGCCAAAACGAAAGTCATAAAAAATTTAAAAGAGATGCTTACGTTCTTGACACATTCATTATTGTTTGAGTTTGCCATTGCAACCCGGAGTTTACAATTCGAGTCAAGTTTCTACGTTTCAATCGACAACACCTTCTTAAAAACGTTAAAAATAACCTCTTCCTCGTCCTCTCCTGCGTATTTCTCCTGTATAGATTTCCATATTCTTGCTTTTTCACTGTCCGTTGGAAAAACGGCACAGAAGCCATCACACTTTTCACTCGCTTTAATAAGTGCTTGACGTACTTGTTCATCGTTAAGTATTGAAAGGATTTTATCAGCAACTCTGGTAGGTAGAAGATTTTGTTTTATAAATTGTCGTATTATAGGTATCATGTTAGCTGCTTTCTTATTTCGTTCGACCTCGTCAATTAATTTAGACAAAACTTCTGAAAACTCATCTTCCACTATTTCAATGGTTTCATTTTCCGATATTTCTTGAGGTAGCTCATAAGTTTCTATATGATAGTATGGATGAGGTATTAATACATCATAAACTAAGCTTACGGCAAAATCAGATGCATAAAGGATGTCTCCACGCTTTAGTTTTTTTCCTCGTCCTTTTCTTGACCAGTATATTAATTGCGTTTCTCTCAACAGATTGTAATGATAATAAAGTGTTTTTTTCGCGACATTCTGGATTTTTTCAGAAAGACTGCTCACCGAGAGAGATTTATTCCTCAATAATTCGATGATAATTTTTATTCTCGTTTCATCACTTAGCGCTTCCCCTAGACGTTGTAATTGATCAAAAAGTGTAGGTTCTATTTCCTTCCACTTCTCTGAGTTCGTCAAATTCATCAATTCGACTCTCTTGGAGACGGCGCTAAAATCAAAGGATGGTATGTCCGTATCTTCCCTATCGACATTTCCTATCGACATTTAATCTTCGCCACTTCAAAAGAATATTTTTAAAGCCGCAACAATATTTAAATCTATCACATCTTCGGACTTTTCTCAAAATTTTAAGAAAAATCAGTCACATTTTAATATTATTAAATTCGTAAAACGTATGAAGCAACACAGTCTTAGTGAGAAGATTTCCAAATGGAAGAATCGAAACATAAAAACTCGAACCGGGGTTGGTAATGTTTGAATGAAAGTGTATTTGTACTCACGAAAAATGGTAAAAAAGTAACGTATGAGACAGGTAAGGAAAAAGATAAAGTAATGGAAATTGTATTGAAGGATATAAAAGTTATTGGGGAACTTATCTCTTCTCCAGAGAAAATAAAGATTTTCTTAAAAGTTCATGAACAGACTAAACCGAATGAACATAACTATATCAGTGGGTATAGACTTTCTCGTTCAGTAAGCCTTTCCATCAGTGCTGTTTACAGTTTTTTAGAGAAAATGGTGAATTATGGCGTTTTTGAACGTCCTAGTCAAATAAATGATATTAAGTGGGTACGAATAACAGAATATGGAAATTACATTTATGAAAAGATTAAATCTATCTCACCAAAGCTAAGCGAGATTTTATAAATTAAGATAGTGTCTCTTTATCCATTCAATGTAATCGAGTGTAAATTCCACTCCATTTTCTTTGCTTAAAAGATATCTTTTCCTCTCTAAAGTAAGAACTTCCGGAAGAAACTCTATAGTTGAAGAATGATTGCCTGCAAAATCTCTTGGTGAAGTTGAGAAATAGCACAAACCATTTGGTAGACTTACTTTTTTATAATTTCTAATAAACTCCTTTATCACTTTTTCTAATCTAAAGTTCCATGCAGGAAATAGTATGCTATATTGAGCATGAAGACCACCTTTTTTATCATCAGCAACAAAAGGATAACAGTGCAAACCGATAACGAAGTTTGGTTTTCCATACATTTCTTTTACATAGCGCCTTAATTCGCTTGTCCCTTTCCAGTTCCTTCGAATTCGCTCTGTCGAGTCTTGTTCTAAAAAATCACTACCAATGCTTGTTGGAGTGAAACTAATAACCTCTATGTTAGGTAAATTGAGTTCTTTTAGATTCTTTCCAACTTCGACTGCATAAGTCTCAAAGGGATGAAATCCATAAACCACTAATATGTCAATCTTCTTTTTTCTGCTAATAATACCACTAAAAGCGAAATATTCCTTAAAATTTAAATTCTTTTCGAAAAAGCGAATTATTTCAAGTTCCTATAACATTTTGGGGCAAGAAGCACAAGATTTTATAAATAGTTTTTTTTAGATATCTGTCTGAGATTAGGTCGCCTCATTTGAGTGTGGCCTTTTAAGGTGATCCTATGCCTCATCGTCATTCCCCAAACTCTAAGCATGTTCAAGCTAAAAAGTTAAGGTACCAAATCCTTAGGGAATATCAGTTACTTCCAAAAGTATGGGATCTCAAAATAGGAGAAGTGATTTCCCTTAAAGACTCGGAATACTTCGTTGAAGGAGAAGTGCTTGTTTCACCTAAGCATGTTTCGCCTCAACTTAAAGAATAAATGGCAAGTTGTATGCTAGTAAAAATTATTCGCTTATTAGAAACTTATGAAATTATGTCCAAAGTCGAGCTCATAAAGCAACCTAAAAAATATTTGGGTTACGACCTTAACGTCTTAGAGAAACTTAAACAACCTTGCACAGTTTATGACATAATAAAGATTGGCTATAGCCATTCCTCGGCTTATAACCTCCTGCGAAAATACTTAAAACATGGCCTGATAACGCATGTAAAGACTGAGAAAATAGCATACGGCATTGGATACAAAAAGTACTATGCTCTGACAAGCCTAGGACAAAATCTTCTAAGCTTGCTGCAGAAAGCTTACAACAACTCAAAAAGTTAAGCTATTTCAACAAACTGGAAATTCCCAAAAATCTGGAATACCTGTTAATAAAGCTCCGATGTATAATTTCTCATGCCATGAAAAAGGCTCTAGCCTTGTTTGCTCTAATCTGTATATACTTCATTGTTCCCTTAATTTCAGGTGTTTCAATACCTAAAAGCCTTGAAGCTTGCGATTTGGGGAATTTTCTAGGCTCTGTGACTAAGTACTGGTTAGACGTGATAAAGTACGCTACTGAAAAGGTTTCCCACTCTTGCAGAGGATGATCTTCTCATGAAGGGACGCAAAGAGTGTGGAGGTGGTTAGATGTCACTGGACTTAGAAGAACTCCCAAAATACATCAGCATTAAAGAGATAAAAGAGGGGAAGAACTCAGGCGAAAAGATGAGAATCAAAGTGGTACAATTTCCTGGCCAGCGTCCTGTCGAAGTAACAATTTCACCTGAATGGACTGTAGATGAAGTGGAAGCTAAGCTCGCTAAGGCCTGGGGCAAAAACCCCCGAACAACAAGATTGTACATGGGCAGTGAACCATTACCTAAAGAAAAGACGTTCCATGAGCTATCAAATAAAATTGAAGGCCAAGTCTTGCAGATGATTCCAAATACGCCTGTTGGTGCTATAAGCGAGAAAGATTTCCCCTCTACTCTCCCTTTTTCTATACCTACTGATTGGATTCCTGAAACGGACTATAATAGAATTTATGCTGAGCTCGCAGATCTTCCTTACAAACCAGGCTATAAAAAATGGTTTAGAGTGACGCTTAAGTCAGCAAATGCAAAAGACCTACTTTTCCCTATTCTGCATATTAAGTGCAAGGGCAAATGGTATCCCTTTCAACTGATTCTTGTTGGTTATCCCAATCATATACGTGGCTACTTTATCGTGCTACCTCCCTCTCCACACGTTTACAAATGGGGTGAAGTGTGTTGGGAATTAGAGAAAGAATGGAAAGCGGGAATGCAACTTTACGAGGATTTTATCAGGTTCTTGAAAGACGTTTTAGAACATCCAAGAAAATAATGCAGAGTAAGCAACCTATTAAACGCATAATTTTCAATAACAAACCGTTTTGCGAGATGATTAAGGTTTTTGCAAGTAACCTTCCAAACGAATCGATTGTATGGCTGACAGGAACCGTTAAAAACGGAGTGGGAACGGTGAAGAAAGCATGGCATTGCGAGCTTGAATATTCTTCTCCTGCAAGCGCTCAAACAAAGGCTTCGTGGCTTATCCAGTTCATTAAAAAACTTCAAAGTAACTATCCAAACCATAATTTAATTATTTTAGCTCATAGGCATCCAATCGGATCACGCTTAAGTTGCATAGACAAAGAAGCCTTGAAGGCGCTTGCCGACTGGAACACAAGTATATATTGGGCTATGATAGCGTGTGATATTCAATTAGCCTGTTACGAATCTGATAGACTTCATAGTGTTGGGTGGGGGGTTAAAAAGTGAGTGAAAGAAAACAAATGGTTGAAAACGTAGATCAGTTCTATAACCTTCGTCTTCTACTTGGCGACAAACTAAGAGAAAACGAAGACAAGGAATTAGTGTTTGTCGGCTTAGGGACAATAGGAGCGGGAATGGCCATTAACATGGCAGGGAATGGTTTCAGAAAATTCACGTTTATAGACGGTGATAAAGTATCAATGCGAAACATACCACTTTGCGATGCTTATGGTTTATCAGATGTCGGTAAATACAAAGTGATAGTTCTCAAGAACTATTTAAAACGAAAATATGGTAATAGGATCCAAATCAAAGTATATCCTGCTTATGTAGACGATGTTCCACTCAAAGAAATAACAAACCATGATATGTTAATTCTCGGTGTTGATAATGAGCTAACAAAATTATTCGTAACATATCATAGGATGCGGACAAATAAGCCAATGATAGTCTTAGGATTTTGGGGTTGGGAAGCTTCCTTCATGCTTTCAATTCCAAGTAAGACAGCCTGTTATGGTTGCTTGTTCAGACCTAACAATAGAGAGGAAATTGAAAAGGTTAGAAAAGCTCATAAATGCCCTCAACCTGAACCGAATGTTCCTGGCGCTGTTATTCATGGTACTGTTAGCAAAATTGTTGGCATGGCAGCCAATGAAATAACCAAGTACTTCTTACAAGAAGGTCAGATCGTACAGTATTATCATTTTAATGCTTTGACCGAAGAGGAAGACGTCCGCTCCCTTGATCATAATCACCTTAGACCTGATGAAAAATGCCCTATTTGCAGACATGGAGGCGAGTTAGATGCGACAGAACTTCAAAGAATTAGGATTAGATGAGGCGAATTTTAATACTATTCCGTTTGGTCCTTGTACTATAGATGCAAAAGCTTGGGAAAGGTTAAAACTTATAGTGAAGACTTCGGACGCAAGTGCAAGTTTATGTTTCGCTCTTCTTGGAAAGATTAAAGGCAACAGCATAGTAATCACCGACCTGATAGAATTATCCGCGCTTTCTTGTAATTGTCGATATACTGCTGACCAAATAAGGAAAATGGAAAAAGAGGCAGCAAAGCAAGGCGTGATGTTTATAGGAATGTTATATACACATAAAGATTCAATTCCAACCCCATCAGAATATGAATTAGCTTATTGGATATCGCTGATGTTTAAGCTGAATAGACCATTGTTATACTTTGTAATTTCTACAGAATCATCAAAAATAGCGGCTTACACAATACCTCCTGAAATCTTTGTACAATTAAAAGATGCTATAAAGCTGGTGACGTTTGAAAAATGTTAGATCAAGTACTCCCGTATCTCTTGCCTTTCATTTCATTAATTATTGCTCTGATTTTATTTGCCTTAGTTTATGACGATTTTAGATTTAATTCTGATGCTGAAAGGGCTGCCGCATTAATCTGCCTCATTGCTTTTAGTTTAATCTTTTACCAAATCTTCTTATTGTTTGCTATACTAGTTGGTTTGACGCTCATGTTTACTTATGCAGGGCTAAAAATTTACGCGCTATATAAATCCAAGAACGGTGGAATAGTAAATACGCGCCGTAGGAGAAATATCAACTTTCAACATCCCCTCCATACGATTCAAAGCAATTCAGAAAGAGAAATTGACGTTTCTAAAATGTCACTTAAAATGGATTTAACTGAAGAGCAATAACAGTTCTTTTTCTAATCCTGCCTGATTTCCACTTTTAAAGTTATGAGGTGAAAAAATGGATAATTTAGACCTTAAAAGATTGTTGGAAAGACTGAGAGATCTGGAGAAAAAGGTTGAACAGAACCATGCTCATGTTATGCTAGAAGAAACTAGTATAATCGCTGAAGAAAAAGAGTGGGGTGGAAAATCTTACCTTCAGCAAACAGACGGAGGCATAATTAAACATGTTCGCATACCAGTGTGCGACATATGTGGAAGAAGCTCAGACAAGTTCAGTTCATGCAGTCAGTGTAAGAAAAAACTTTGTCCCGATTGCAGCATAATTTACCTTAGTAGGGTTTTTTGTATCGAATGCCTACAAGAACTGATACCGCTGACAAAACAAGAATACAAAATCTTGATGGTAATCTTTTACGGAATTCGCGATAACAATTCGATTTCAAGCATCACAAAGATTGACCAAGACGAGGTAAGCTTATACAAGCGTAACCTCAAAGAAAAAGGTTTCATAACGATTAAAGGTTTCCTACTTTTTACCGAAACTCAACTTTTGGAAAAAGGAATTGAAGCATTATATGTTTACGATAAGGTCTACGGAAAGGACGATGACGTAGCTGTTTTAGAATCTGAGTTAAGGAGGTTCGTTTTTGAGAAGAATTGAGTTAGTTATGTTGACCTTCCTTCTGATAAGCTTCTTTACTTTTGCACTTGGTTTTGTGCTTTATGTTCATAAAATAATGATTGAATACAAGCTTTCTTGGGAACTTCAGTTAGCGACTCTCGGTTTAATTCTCTTCATACTCAGTCTCGCAGTCTCTAAAATGCTTTCGAAGGTGGAGTTTAATGAATGAGTTTGAGAAAGAATGGATAGAAGAAACAAGAGAGATAGCTGGTAAACTAGCACCTTATGTAAACAAGGATTTCATTGACAGGCTTTTGGTTTTCTATACACTAGAAAATGACGAAAAAGAAAAAGTGAAGCAAGAAATAGACTCGTTGATAGACGAATTCTCCTACCAAGTTTTCCTTTCTAAAAAACCGCTTTTAGAGTGTCCATCAAGAGAAGAAGCCTTTGGCGAAATAAAAATTGGTAAAGTGAAGAACGGAGATAAAACACTATGGGACTTTGGCTTAAAAATAGAGGAAACCCTGCAACATTGCCTTATTACTGGACGATCAGGCTGTGGCAAGACTACCCTAATCGTGCAAATAATAAAAGAACTACTCAGAGAAAACATACCATTTCTAGTTTTTGACTATAAACTGGACTACAGAGCTTTAGTTCGTGTATACCCGCAAATATTGGTATTAAACTGGAAGGAGTTAAGGATAAATCCTCTCGAACCCCCTCCATATGTTAGCTTTCAAGAATGGAAGCAACAGTTTCTAAACATTTTTGGTCATGTGGAAGGAGTCTGGCATGGATCAACACAATATTTGCTTGAAGCCATAGACAAAGCCTATGAAGAAAAAAGAGCAATTCCAACGATAGAAGAAGTCTATAAAAAGGTTGTTGAAGCTAATGAAACAACACGGAAGATGCAAGAGTATGCTTCAGTTATTGAAACAAGATTGTATGGGCTTCTCAGTAAACTTAAAGAAACTATAAACAACCGAGAAACACTTTTAGACCTAGAAAAGCTTCTCGAAATGCCTGTTGTTCTTGAGCTACATGGTCTGGGGAGAGATGAGGCCACACTTATCGCACTATGGTTCTTCTACTGGATATACGCTTACAGAAGAGCTAAAGGAATCAGAGGGAAACTTTTACACGTTCTGATAATAGACGAAGCTAAAAGGATCTTCACAGTCAGCGAGCAATACAGTCAAACAACAACTGAATACTCTGGAATACCTCCGGCAGACTTAATTTGCGATGAGATTAGAGATTTTGGAGAAGGAATAATTGCCAGCGACCAGGAGCCAACAAAACTATCTAACTCTCTTAAAGCAAATACGTACACAAAGATCGCTGGTTTTCTAGGGAATGGTAAAGATATCAACGATATAGCTGAAGCTATGGACTTGAACGAAGAGGAAAGAGATGCAATAATAAAGCTTGAGAGAGGCGAATGGCTGGTAAAGCTTGCTGGAAGATATACAAAACCTTTCATGATCAAGACCGAAGAATTCCCGCTTAAGAAGGATGTAAGCGATGAAGAGATAAAACAAAGAATGAAACCAGTTCTTGAAAAAATAAGAAAGCATCCTGAAGAGGCTAAAGCAGTAAAGAGTGAAAGGGTGTTCCTCTCAGATGATGCCTTCAGACTTTTGCTAAATGTTAATGAACATCCATTTAATGGGATAGCTGCAAGACAGAAAGAGTTAGGCATTTCAGCTACAAGACTAGAAAAGGCAAAACAAGAGCTTATCACAAAAGGTTTTGTCCAACAATTAGAACTAGCTTTAGGTGGAAGAAGACCAACATCTTTTCTAGTTCTAACACACGAGGGCATAAGCTTTCTCGAGGCAAGAGGCATAGACACAAGACTTTGGGCTTACATAGGCCACGTCGGTTTTGAACACATGCTTTATCAGACGCTGATAAGATGGTATCTTCAAAAGCTAGGTTATGATGCTCACTTAGAAGTTACCCTAGGCAACAGAAGGTTTGATGTCTTAGCCTCAAACGGTAACAGAAGACTAGCCTTTGAGATAGAGCTCGATGCAAGTGCTAATGTAAAGCAGAAGCTTGAAGGAATAGAGGCAATTGATAGGCTATACATAGTAACAAGAAAGAACCTTTTCTATGCAATTAAAAGCAAAATTAATCCCATACCACAAAAGGTCAGGCTTTACTCTATAGAAGTTCTTCTGGAAAAGCTACGCTATTCTGTTAAGAAATATTCGGAAACAATGAGCTTTCGCCAGAATAAACAAGAATCAAGCTCATTCAAGCAGAACAAAATTGTTTCTAGCCCAAAAATAAAGGAGGAAAATATTTGGGAAAGGAAGAAGAACTAGAAGAGTTAATCAAGGAGTTAAAAAAGGCTTTAACCAAAATCCCCTACAGGCCGAGGTCAAGCTACAAACCAAGATCAGGTTATACACCAAGAGGTTATGCGCAAAAGCAAAGCTATGCAGCAAGGCATGACTTTAGATATCAGCCTGAAACAAACCCTAAGCCAAAGCCAGAAAAACCAAGCTATCACGGAGGAAAAGTTTGGACTGAACCAACGCCTTACAAGCTTGAAAAAGAGAGGATAGTCTACGATCCAGAAGTCAAAGACTTGCTTAGACGAATAGAAAAGCATCTTGTAGAGTCAAAACCTGACGCAGAAGAACTTCTAAAGCAATTGGAAAGCAATCCTGAACTTTACAATGAAATTTCAGAAAAATTGATGGAAAAAATGGACGAAGACTTCCGTAAGCAAGTAGAAGCAATGGAAAACAACAGCCAAGAACAAAGCGAGGTTATCCAAAAAGGTTCTGAAGAGGCGAACGAGGAGCGAGAAAGCGAAGTAGGCATAGAAGAGAAAGCAGGTGAAGAAGCAAAGCTAAACGAAGAAAGCGTTGAGCAAGAAAAGTCTTCCGAAAGTCAAAGCATAAGCAGCGAAGAGGCAGCTTCCCAATCCAGCGAAGTTGATAGCCAAAATTCTCAGGTGGGACAGCCTGAAAGCAGCGAGGATGAAGACTTCTGGCATGACATGTACTTGGAAAACGAGGCTGACGTTCTTAGAGAAATGGAGGCTGAAGAAATGCTTGAGCAATCAGAAGGTGAGGCAAATGAAACAGTTGAAGAGATGGAAAGCCAAGACCTTTCGGAGCTTGAGGCTGAGCTTTTCTCTGACGTAGAAGCAGAAAGTGCAGAGGTAGGATCAGAAGCAGAAGAGGCAGAAGGATAGCAGGATTAGCTATGCCAGCCTGCCCAAACTGTGGAAGTCAGAGAGTATGGAAAGATGGTTTACGGCATACCATTAACGGCAATTTCCAGCGTTATATTTGCAGGGAATGCGGGTATAGGTTTAGCGAAAATTCTGGAAAACAGAAGAACAGAGAACTTTTAAGAAAGTTTGTTCGAGAATTAGAATGCCAAGATTGCGATGAATCACATAGAAGAGCGCTCGTCTCCTTGGCGGGGACGATAAGCTTGGCCGCAGAACCGCAAAACGAAAAGCGGGCTGCGGGGGCCACAGATGAACTCGAAGCTGATATCAAGGGAAAACTCGTAGAGTATGCATGGCATGAGAAAAAACGAGGTCTAGCTGAAACGACAATATTGCAGCGAATATACAAGCTTAAACAATTGATCGAAAGAGGTGCAAACCTACTAGATCCAGAAAGCGTTTCAGCAGCACTTGCATCGAGCAATTTATCGCCTTCGTACAAAAAGTCTTTAATAATCGCGTACAAAAGCTTTGCAAAAACTTACAAACTTGCTTGGGAACCACCCAGAGTCAGGGTTGAAAGAAAAGTACCGTTCATACCAACAGAAGGTGAGATTGACGCACTCATTGCAGGATGTGGAAGGAAAACAGCAGCTTTCTTGCAAGTGTTAAAAGACACGGGAGCAAGAGGTTCAGAAGCTTGTAGACTGAAATGGGAGGATATAGACGAGAAAACAAATACAATAAGAATAAACAACCCAACAAAGGGAAGCTTAGCAAGAGTGGTTAAAGTTTCACCAAAAACCATAGCCATGCTGAATAGTTTGCCAAGAAACGGCGAGTACATATTTAACACTAACGTTTCATCAATACGCAAAAACTTCACAAAGCAGAGAAACAAAATCGCAGCCAAACTTCAGAATCCAAGATTGAAGCAAATACACTTACATACGATACGTCACTGGAAAGCGACCATGGAGTATTACAAGACAAAGAACATAAAATGGGTTCAGTATGTGTTAGGTCACAAGAAAATTGAGAACACTGATATATACACGCATCTTGTAAACTTTGAAGGCGATGAATGGCACGTTGCAGTGGCCAAAGACCTTGAAGAAGAGAAAAAGCTAATAGAGGTTGGCTTCGAATTTGTTAGATATAGCGAAAAGGACGGCGTTGCCATATACCGAAAGAGGAAGTAGACTGTCTCAGGGGGCCGGTAGTCTAGCTCGGTTAGGACATCCGCTTGACGTGCGGAAGGTCACCGGTTCAAATCCGGTCCGGCCCACCTCAGAATCAGAAACTGCGTTTCCGATACTTTCCTTTTGGATGAAAGGGGTTTGTTTTGGGTTGTTTTGTTGGTTTGGAGCTTGTGGAAGGCTGATTAGGTGTTGTTTTTTGGGGTTTGGGACGGTCCTGGGACGGTCCCAGCTATGTATTTGGGACGGTCCTAAGAGGAGGGCTGTGAGATAGTTGTTTATTCCCATGTTTGCTTCTTTTGCTTTGGCTCTTAATAATTCAGCGACCTCTGTTCTTAAGCATATCCCAGTCATTCCAGGTTTAGGCATTTTCCCTCTCTCCTTCACTTTCCTTGTATTATTTATTGTGCAACTATGTTTTTAAAGATCGTGTAAAATAGGCTAACACTATTTAAGCCAGTATTCGCGCTCACACATTTCTATTAACAGCGACTAATGGGACATAATTTAGGATACATAAAATTTTTACGGCTGAGTATTCCAAAAGTCGTTAGTTATTGCGCTGTGTGATTGTGTTGAGGTAGGGTTCGTCTGTATTAATAATTTCGATGATCTGCTTTGCCATTTCGGTTTATCTGGCTTTACCCACATTCCGAGGTTTTGATTGGCTTTTTGGAAATCTTGATGACGAGGTTAGGCTGCAGCTTCTGGTTTTGGCCACGGCATTTTTCATTTTCGGCATAGTTATACTTTTAGCGTGTATATTTACCTTGGCTATTAAAAGAGCCTTGCTTAAAGCTGAGGCTTTTCAGATAGAGCTGGACAAATTGCTGCTGACAAAAATTTTAAAATTTGATTTCGCCTTTTTCTATGAGTTCTTTAACCTTAAGTATAGAGTATTGGACTGCGTGGCTTCTGTCGGCGAAATATCCCTTCTCTACCTGTTCGTCAATCCATCTGACAAGCTCAGGTAAGATGCTGACCGTTAGCTTCACCTTCACCATATTAGCCCTTTAAGACATATGAGTTTGGCTTTGTTTAGCACTTATCTGTAATAATAAGCAAATGTAAGCAAACGTTATATAAGAAACAGAGAAAATAGAATCCTTTGGTTCCTTCAGCTTCCACCATGGTGAGTGTAATGTCTAAAGCAAGGCGTAAATATGCGCATGCCATCAAGAAAGTGGCCTTTATAACTGTTATACTTATAGAGGATCCAGAGCCCTATGAGGGCAAAATAACCGCCGATATAGAAAAGGAGATTTTGGAGGAAATAGGGCCCATCCCATATGCGGCAAAAATAGAGAAAGTCACGGTCCTCGATTTTAACAGCCAAGATAAGAGGAAGTCACTAAACACGGTTACATGATTCTGTGAGGAAGAAACTTTTAAGGCAAATTTTATAAACGTAGTGTAAAAAATTACATTCGATTGAAAAATGTTGCACTTATCTGCGAAGCGTGCTTCCTTTATTGGGGTTTTTGCAGCTTTGCATGTGATATTGTATTTTTTGTCTTTTGGTTTGTGGCGTAATTGGGCTATATATTTGGAGCCTGTTGAGGGTGTTATTCTTGGGCCTTGGGCAGGGTTTTTCGCTGCTTTTATTGGTAGTGTTTTGGCCAGGGCCATCAAGCCTATTGATTTGTGGATGTTTGGAATAGTTGCGGAGCCCGTTGGGGTTTTGGCTGCTGGTTTTCTTGCTAAGGGAAGGTGGAAGCCAGTTATGGCGATTTATGCGATTATGCTTGCAGCCTACTTTATACATCCTTTTGGAACGCGGCTTCCACTCTGGACTATACTTGACATTTTGCTTGCTCTGGCACTTATATATCCAGCTGCAAAGCAGAGTAAAAACCTTTTTGGGGAAAATGTTAAGCTTTTACCCCTATCCCTGGTTCTTCTATCTTTTGTAGCTACGGTAACTGACTCGCTGACACGGGTGTTTCTGCTGATTCCGGCAGGGTTATACGCTGTCCTCGGATGGCCCCCAGAAGTTGTGTGCTATGCCTTTATAGAGGGGGCCGTTGGCTCCTACATTGAAGATTTATTAGTGGTCATAACATCCATCATAGCCGGAGTCCCAATAATTATCGCCCTTAAGACGCTTCTAAACTTGAAAAACCCTTTAACATAACGTTGTTTGTTGTTTATCTAAAGCTTCTTTTATTGTTTTGGCTCTTCCCATTTTTCTACTGTCAACTTATTATCTCCAAGTTTGAAGCTTATTTTTACAAAAATTGAATCTGAGCCTTTAAACGGGAACATGCTATCCTCAGCCAAATCCTTCGGCAAGTAAATTAGAAACTTACCATCCTTTCTCTTAAACAAGCGTCCCCTTCCTTCACTAACCATAAATCTCACCTTAATCTCTTTGTATTTTAATATTTTGTTCTTAATTTAATCATTTTGCTTCTTAAATTTTCTTACATATCGCACGCTTTTGGGATATTAAAATAAAATCGTATGTAGCAATCGGGTGTGGGGTCTCCTTTGTCGACTTTTGAGGGAGAGTTGAAAGCTTTCCCTCTTCGGGCAGGATGCCCCCACCCTGTCAGAATCTTGGTGCTTTAGGTTGTGGATTTTGTGTATGTATTTGTGATTCGCAATTTTAATTTGTTAAGCGTGTATTGTTGAGTTTTAAGGTTGGGTTGTTAATGGAGTTGTTCCATGTCATCTTGAATATTGTGGCTTTAGCCGTGAACATTTGCTTAGTATACTTCGCCTGCAAGTTGCTGTCTGTGTTTAAGGGTGGTGCCATGAGTAGGCCGTGGGTTTTCGTTTGTCTTGGCGTTTTAGCTTTGGCTATAGGATCATCCATATTTTCTTTCAAGTATATTTTGGATGTTGGGCGTTTTGAGGTTCATGCTGCAGGCGGGTTGATAATGCTTTTGGGCGGAGTTTTGGCGTTGATCGGCATCTACCTTGAATACAGAAACTGGACAGTTCCAAAATAATGGAGAGGCTTCATAAATGAGGAGCATTCTCGAGCAGAGTGGCGGATTCTTCATAGAATTTGAAATGCTGGCGGAAATGGAGAACGCACTACAACAGCTTTTTGCATCAGGCGCTATAGTCATCATCGCTACCATGGCGAAGTCCTGCGGAAAAAAGCTATGCCAAAAAATCCGAAAGAATATTAGCGTTGAAGAGGCATTGGAAAAGCTTTGTGAAACTTTGGGCGGATGGAATTGGGGAGAACTCAACTTTTCAAACGTTGACACGGAACTTGGAATGGGGAAGTTTTCGGTTAAAAACTCCCTTGAAACTCGCGTTAGAAAAGCTGGCAACAATTTTGGCTGTCATTTTCTCTCAAATTTTATGGCTGGATTCCTTTCAGAGCTTTTTGGTAGGAATGTGGCTGTTAAAGAGCGAAGATGCGCCTCTTGGGAAGGCAAGGTATGTGAGTTTGAGTTTCAAGTGGTTGGCAACGGTGAGTAAAGGGCGATGACCGTTAAAAGCCCACTTGACGATAGGCGTGTTCAGGCTTTACTGAACAAGTTTATGAGCGGAAGCATTGATGCCTTAAAACCAATTTTTGATTTAAATAGAGGCTTTGTTTATCCTGATGTTGAGGAGATAATTGGCGAATCTGAGGATGCTGAAGAGTTTTTAGCAATGCTTGTTGAGGCTGGGATTCTTAGGCGGGAGCTCTATGACAAAACTGTTTATTGCCCAAAATGTGGGTCAGCAAACGATTCAATTCAATATTGTTGCCCATTCTGCCTATCCTTTGACATCAAAAAGAGCTCACTTATTGAGCATATTAAATGCGGATATATGGACATTGAAGAGAAGTTTGTCAGCGGTGATGGGCTGATCTGCCCAAAATGTAAACGCCAGCTGAATGTGGAGGATGTGGACTATAGGAGGGCCGGCCTATGGTGCACATGCAACAAATGCGGAAGAAGCTTTGACATACCAGTTCCAAGGCATTTCTGCAGAAACTGCCAAACATACTTCACATTCGAAAACGCCAAAATAAAAGACGCATACAAATACCGCCTAAATGAGGACGTCGTTAAAACAGTAGCCTCGGAATGGGCCATATTAGCGCCTATAAGAAAAATTTTGGAAGACGAGGGCTTCAAGGTGGAAACTCCAGGCTTCATGGAGGGCAGATCAGGCGTAAAACACATGTTCGACATAATAGCCTACAACAACGGAAGAAAACCGGAAAAATTGGCCATAAACATATCCACATCACCCGACGGAAAACCAGTTCCAGAACACGTCATAATAGATATGTTCGCCAAAGCCTACGACTCAAACATTGAAAAGGCAATCCTAATAACCATACCAAAAATAAGCGAAAACGGGAGAAAACTTGCAAACCACTACAAAATCAGCCTAATAGAAGCAAAAACACCAGAAGAAACCATCGAAAAAATCAGAGAAACTTTAAAACAAAAATGATAAGCTTTTAGACGCCCTTCGCCCTCATCCTCATAGCAGCATCACAAGACCTGCAAACATAATAGTCAACAACAAGTTTAAACTCACCAGTCTCACGATCCAAAACCTTCTTATAAACAGGAACAGCATCGCTTTCCGAAAGCTTTCGACCACAAACATGACAAACAAGCCTCCTATCCGACATAACACACACCAACCAACCTATAGAAGTTTTAAACCTAAAAATTCTTCCATTAACGATGATTAAGAGAAGAGTGTTTGGAAATCTATGAGGCCTGAAACATTTTATCCTTTGGGCTATGTTGTCGAGCTTTTACTGCGTGGTGAAAAAGGTAAAAGGTTTGGGAGAAGTCTATAAGTAAAGGTGAGGTGATGTTATGGGTAAGATTTGTCCTATGGCTATTGCCGCTGTGTCGACTCCTGGCAAAATTATTTATGGTAAGGCTGTTCCCCGCGATTGTGTGGAAGATAAATGTGCATGGTGGACTGGCAGGGAATGCGTTGTAATGGCGATAGCGAGGAAACTTGCCAATTTTTAAATTAATGATTTCATCAAGGTATCATGTTATAATCCAAGTTTGGCTATTTCTCTCCTCCATTTTCTTAAAAGCGGTTTAATTGTTTGGTCGAATTTGGTCTTATTTGTCTGTCTGAATCGGCTATAATGGATTTCAGTAAGCATTTTTGCTTCGCCTTCATCCCATATTCCGGCTTGATGGAGCGTTTCATGGATTATTGTGCGTAAAGCCTCAAGGATCTCTCCTCGTAGACTTGGACGTATATACCGCTTAGAAGTTTTGTTAATGAAGTGAGGTAAGGGATAGATCTCTATAAAGGCACGCTTTTTGCTGGATCTGCCGAATGTTCCAATGGGCTTAAAAACCTCACGCCTCCTCCATTCAACCGGAAAGAGTCTGGCTTCGTGATGTGGCAGCCTGTTTAATCTAATCTCAACATTTTGAATGTCAAGTTTTTCAGCGAAAGACTCCAGCCATTCTTGAATTAACGGAATCTTCAAAGCTTCAAAGGCAAATTCAGTCAGTTTAGTATAAACTCTCACCTGATCCTCATGATATTCTTTCCAAGCAAAGTCCGGAACGTCAGCCAGTCTAATTTTAACCCTCATGCTCATAGTCGATTGTCTGACCTTTTCACTTTAATATCATTATTAAATTATAGTCTGATAACTTCGAATTTTACTAATCCCTTTTCTATTCCTTGTTTTATTCTCCTTTGCTCGTAGGTTAAATCCGCTTCGCCAGTCTTAACATCAGCCAAAACAACTGTTATCGGGATGTCTTCGATTCTTTCCCTCACTTTTGTGTAGCCATCAAAGATCACATAATCAACAGGATCTCCAATAAACCGTGCATCACTCGGATTATAGCCAAAAACTTTAAAGATAGGCGCCAACTGCTCCGCTAACGCCCCCTTGAGAACAGCCCTGCTTTTTGCTAAGGCATCATCCCTAAACGCCTTTTCAGTTTCAATCTTCCACTGTTCCAATAAAGCCCTATATCTCTCTTCAAAAAACTTCTCAAGCTCAGCTTTTCTCTGATCAAACACCCTCTGTCCAATCTCCTCCCCCAGCCTTCTCGCCATCGACTCCACTTTAGCCCTAAAATAAAAGAAAGCAAACAAAATCCCAATAAAAATGCCCACAACAATGGCTATAATAGATTCCATCATTTCCATACCCCTCTAACCTTAAAGTGACCATTTCGGGATTTTAGCATTTTTCTCCATAAGTCCACTACATGTGCCCTAAGACATGGAAGCTCGAGGCTAATTATGTGCGCAAAACTTTTAGCGTATATAGATAGATTAAAGGTTGTGAACGCAATGGGAAGTATAAGTGTATGCTGCGACTGTGGATACGTTTACACGGTTAGTCAAGGCTCCGCGCTCATGTGTCCTAAGTGCGGACGTGTTCCCATCCTGCGTTGGGATGGCAAAATGTGGACGCATAAACTCGAAGCGTTTGATTATCCAAAGTCCGTTATGGGCCGTAAACAAGAATTTGAACATAAGCGTGGAATTGACAAATATTTCAAGGTTAAAGCTCTCTTAGGATAAAGCGTTAAAAGATGACTCAACCACATACGAGATTCTCTTGGTTTATTTTCGGTTTTTCTGTTAAGAGACACTAATAGAATTGAATTTCTTGTATCGCATTGTGTCTGAGGACGGTTTTCAAGCGCATTATTTATGTTAGAAATTCTTTTAAGCACCTGCTATAAGTCATTATTGAGATGAAATGAGTAGGAGATTCAAATTAATACAGATAGTCCAGTTTCTTTTTCTCTTCGTTAGCTTTTCTATGCCCCATGCGTATGCAAGAGGAGGAGTTTTCGTTGTTAAGCCTATGCAAGAGGTAACAGAGAATGTTGAAGTAGCAGTTTCCAATAATATGTATGTGAGTGTTTGCGGAAACTTGTCTGTTGCTAACGGGTTTATCGACTTTTACGTTACAAATCCTTCAGAAAGCATTATACTTTACTATAAAAAGACCTCATTTAGTTGTTTCAACTTTTCAGCTACGGAAAATGGAACCTACGTGCTACATTTAGCAAATATCGAATTAGAAAATGATGTATTAGCAACATTGAATTATGGAGTTAACTTCGAAATAATTTTACAAGCAACAATTCATCCGACATGGCATACTGTTGCGGCGTGGCAAACAACGCTAATAACGCCTACGCCTTCCATAGATATTCTGGAGATTCTTAGCATCATTTCAGGAATTTTTTCACTTGTAACTTTAGGAAAGGCATTGCTAAAGCTTATTAGCAAACTATTATGGTGGTCGAAATACAGAAAGTCTAAAACACCTGTTGTATTTAAACTACTGCGCGCGCAATGTAAGAAAGAGGTAATGAAACCTAAGAAGACTTGGAAAATGGCTGGAAGGAAAGATAAAAGTGGTAACAGGACAGAGCTTACAATAGGACTTCATGAATGCTGTGGAAAAACGTTCAGGTCTGCTTTATACACGAGAAAAATCTAATTCCAGCAAAAGCATCAATCCTATCTTTTTTCCATGTAGAACAATTAATTGATTCAATTCTTAAAAACATAAATATTCTAAACGACACGATTCTATGGTTGGAGCGAAATGAAGAGATATATAATTGCAGCTTTGTTGATTGGAATTTTGATGGGAGTTGGAATTTGTTACGTTTATTTTCGGTGGATTGATTTTGGAGAAAAAGCGAAATCTTTGCATCATGTGCAAGTTGGAACTTTCTATTATTTATGGTATGACCCCCATGACATTGGTCAAGACAGACCACTTAATTGGGAATATCCAAAAATCTGCGATAAGCCAATTTTAGGCTATTACAATTCATGCGAAACTGAGATTATTGCACAGCATTTTAAATGGATAAGTGATTTGGGAATAAACTTCATAATTCTTTCTTATTGGGGGCATTATAATCAAACTGAATGGTTTGAACATTGCTTAGTTTCTACACACGGAGTTTTCAAAGTGGCAAAGGACAACATAACTAATGTTAAAGTCTGCATAATGATAGAACCTTTTAATTGGACAGATAACCCAGCATATAGCTATGCTGAAATCTACAATTATGTTTATGATAATTTCGTGACTCGATATCCAACAGTTTATTATAGATATCAGGGAAAACCATTAATCTGTTTCTTCAATGATGAATACTTAACCCCTAATGGAAACATTACTGGAGACAAGCGTTTTTCGATTAAAATTATAGGGAAACAATCTTATGTTGATTGGGTTTATACAGACTTAATTCCAGTAGTTGGTCCAGTGCCCCGTAATGGGCAGATTCCGGTTACTCCCCGTTTTGACGATTCCCGATTTAGATATCCCAATTACACGATAGACATAGATTTGTCAGAAGGAGTATACGATAATCAATGGAAAAGAGCTATTGATTATGTTAGAAAAGGAGTTGTTGATGTTATAACGATTTGTTCATGGAACGAGTATCCAGAGAGAACAGCAATAGAACCTCATTGGGATGCTGACGCATATAACCATAACCCGTATTTCTTGTATGTCAAGACCAAAAACTACATTCAACAATTAAGAGGAGCGCCTGTGGATTGTGAGCTTAATTGAAAGTCAGAATCAAGTCTCCGTTCCGGATGGCTGAAAGAATATTTTGAATTGCAATTGCATAATATATGGTTCAAGTTGAAACCCGTTTCTTTTCGGTGCAAATGATATAGAAATTCGTAAGCTATCGCATAATAAACAATGCAATATAAAAGCCAATCCAGTCTTGGAGGATGCCCGATGAGGAAGAGCATCGGATAGAAAAGGAGCACATAAACAAAAAATCCAAGAAAGACTCAAAATGTAATGTCCAAAGGATAATATCCATGTGTTGGAGTAGTAGCGAATACATAACCCCAGAAAACGAAAGCCGGAACAAAATATACCAATAGTCCAATAATGATAAACTTATTTCTAAATAAAGTTAAACGCATGGTCTTTCTCCATTGAATAGAACCGGAACAACTGCTATTTAAGTTTGGATTTACCCGGGGATAAAGCGCTGAAAATAAAATGTTGTTATCGGACAAAATTTATTTGTGGATATCTTTTTTCATGATTACTTTTTAGCAAAACTTCCCTAAGTTTATCGTATACTCGTCATCAACCATGAACTCTTGCATTGCATTAAGAAAAATTTGAAGGGCACTGCTGATATCATTTTGCCATATTGTGACTTATTGTTCTATTAACGATGATTAAAGGAATAGTTTATTGGGTGAATAAGACTTAATCTTCGCGTAAAAGCGAAGTTTAATTTGTCGTGGAGGCATTCTTTCTTCGGTGTCGTTTTAAGTATGGTGAAAGCATACAGAGGGTGCCTGCTAACACCCAAAGAATATGGCCTACCATTACTGCGAAACAAACTTTTAAGATGAGGTCCGCAATGTTCACGTATCCATAAGTGTTTGCCCAATGTATAACATTCAAATAGTGGGTGTATGTCCACCAAAGTTCATAGACTCCCCATGAAAAGAAAAAAATGCCGACAACGGTTAGGGGAAGCCGCCAATCAAGAACTCCGGTTGGCGATTTTCTTTCTCTTGCGAACGCTATGATGCTGAATATTAAGCCTACTGCGGGAGGCAAAATACAAAAGAGGAAGACATCCCGCATATACTCCAAGTAACGGTTGGGGTTCGCCTCAAGTATATAGATAATGCGATGCTCAGCCAAATCTATGCCTATTCCGAGATTACCCCAGAAGGACACTACGAAGGCGAGCGCCAAAATTAGCAAACCAACTTGAACATGAAATCGCATTTTTTCACCCCTAAATTCTCCAATAGCATTTAAGGAATAACAATTCAACCATCTACGCAGGCCAATAAGCCTTGGCTTCCACACAATTATCGCTCTCTTCTAACCTAAAATTTTTCCTTAGTTATATCCAAACGAAACACATTCACCTCGACAATTAAGACACGCTTACAAGCGAGAATTTTGGTAGGCAATATTCGGTTAGAAGAAATTAAAATGGCAATTCATCTTATGTGTATGGCAGAGTTTCTGAAAATGTGCATTGTTGGTTTTTCCCTTTGGTTAGTGGGTCTCTGAAGTCGAAGGAGGATTGCTTTTCCACACTGTTCACTTTGAATCTTAAAATGTTTGATGTTGTGGATGTGTCCTATTCAGATTTAACTTTCTGTCGAAGTTTTTCAATGTAACTCTCGTGATTATAAACCCAAGAGTTACCTCGGAAAGATTGAGTCCAAATAGTTTGTCGGCGTCTCACTCTCAAGTCTTGTATGGCATAACTATAACTACATACCAGTTTCATTCTCGCCATCATCGACAATGTATCAATGAAATTCCTAAATTCTTCAGGTGGAAGAAAAACTTCTACAATGAGACCGTTTTCTCCGAAAACTTTACCCATGGTTATAACAAAAAATTTGTCAAGCAAAGACCTTGTGAACTTAGCAAAGGTTTCATAATCATGAAATGTTATTACAAAATAGGCCATTATAAACGGAGAATTACCATATCGCATCACAAAAACTTCGTAACCTTCTATAAGATTTTTTTTAATCAGATGCTCGCGATAATGGTATTGTGCCAATTGGCGGCTAATCCCTAAGTTTTTGGCCACTTGACTTAAGCTAATAGTTGCATCATATTCGAGTTCTTCAAGGATTTTGATATCAATATCATCTGCATAATTATTGTAGCTGTCTGGTTCTATCAAAGTATAAGGCAAGCTGGTTGTTTGTGTTTGCACTTCCTTTACCCACTCGTCCCATGGAAAGACCCACTTATCCTGAGAGACATCAAACCATGTAGGAGTTATGCGTCCACCTTGAAAACATGTTGACCAGTAAATTTGAACGTTCTTAGCAACATCTAAACGTTTTATTTCATGCATAAATTCTTCAAATTTCACGTAATGCTCCACGGGAATAGCGTAAACACCTGTGCAGCCTTCACCCATTCCATAAGACCTACAAACATAAAGCCAGAACTCATTAACCTGCATACAATCAAAAAGAAGCTGCTCCATTCCCGGTTTAGCTTCCGCAAAAACAACACATTTCTTTAAACCAAGGTTAGTGTGATAAATAGATGCATGCATTCTCAGAAAAAAATGAGGGTTCGCCTGCATGCGTTTTATTCGCGACATCAACGCTTTTCGAGATACTCCAATGGTTCTTGCTACTCTTGAAATGTTGCCTGGACCGATTTCACCTAACGCTTGCAACATTTTAATGTCGCGGGCTGTCAACATTTAAGCCTGCATTCCCCTATTCGAAATTCTCCGCAAACACTTTTAATGGTTCTGCTCTTATCTTTTATGTAGGACCCCCAGGAGTGTCTAATAGCCGATTCGGCTCAACCTCTGTTCCATTACACATCTGCACAAAATTCTGAAGCCCATCAGAACTTTCGCCATTTTGGTATGCAGTTTGAACTGAAATTCCAAGCGTAAAGGATATTGCAGTGGACGCGAATAGAACGAGGACGATTAACAAAACGGTTTTCAAGTTCACTGATATCACCTCCTTTTACATTTGGTAGAAAATACTTGGTTTTTAGTTCCAATAAGAAAATTTCCGCATAGATGAAAACGACGCACATTTTTATTTCTGGAACCAAAATTCTTAAAATGACAACCGAAAATAAAATAAGCAATCTACGACAAATACTGCAATCTTCGGAGTCTGATATAAGATGACTTTAGAGAAGAAAAAGAAAATTTCGGCTACCGGAGTTTTCAAGCTTAACGTTATAGCTGTTGATAACAATAGCCTTGAATGGTTGGATGCCATAGATTTCAATCTACCTGCCCTCGCAAAAGGGATAGGAATTGAAATTAACCATAAAGTCAGAGCGACGATAACCTTGGAGCTTGTAGAGGAACCATGTGTAATATGTGGAAGACCAACAGCCGGAGACAAAATATGCCAAAATTGCGGAAAACCAGTATGTGATGGGTGCGCCGAAACTGAAGAACCCGAAAGATACTGCCCAATATGTAAAGTTTTAAAACAACCCATACACATACCATAACTCCCCAAACTTTTTCACTTTTGACCATACACAAATTTTAACGCAATTTTAGAAACCCCAAAAATAGTAACCAATCATTCAGCAAAATAACCTTAAATCAATTCAATTCACCGTCCATTTCCACAAAGTTCAACAAACATAAGAATGACAATGAAATGAAAAGTGTGCTGAGAACAGCGATCCAGCCTTTACACTCAAACGCATCATGTGCCGGAAACATAAGCAGTAGTTGCCAGAGTTAAAGCAAGAAATCTGATAAAGGAGCTTTAAAGAAGAATTGGCACTTTATTGCTGGTTTCTTCCTCTGTTACTGGCAAAGCTTGTTTCAGTTCTCTAAAGGCTTTAATTACTGTTATGCCTCTCTGAGTTATCATGTAAACTTTTCTGTCTTTTCCCACAGTTCTCTCTTCAACCAAACCCTGTTTAATTAGAAAGTTTATGTATCCTTTGAGGGCGCTACAGTTTATGTTAGCCTTATACATTATATGCGTTAATTTTAAAGGTCCACGATGGGCCAAAACACGCAAGATATCTATGTAAGTTTCAAGCTTAGACCTGCGCATCACGAAACCTCCATGCTGTTGTTAAACTTTTAAATATAAGCTCTTTATGCACCCAAAATATCTACATGGCATAAAGAAAGAAGAACTGAATCAACAATACATAGTCTATTTCCAATGTTACAATCCAGAACTCCATTTTCACAGAACGGAAAACAAGACAGTTCTGCCAAAAACATCCGGAAAAGTTCTAAAAACATCAAGCTACGGCGTATTTCAAAAAGATTTTCTAAAGATGTTCTGTTAGGAGACATTAACGGAATACGCGTTTAGGGTGTTCCGCATCTTTAAATAATTTTGTTTCATAATCTTATTTTGGTGGTTGTTTGTCTGTCCTGTGGAGTGGTAAACCGTTCCTAAAGAAGACTGTTGCAAAATTTGTTTGCATATTTGTGGTGATCACGACACTGCTGAGTTTTATTTTCGTGTTCTTCCCGCTTCTTATTCCGTTGTGGCTTGCCTTTTCTTTCATCTTCTTTCTATTCTACTATTTTAACAAGAGGGCTTTCACCTATTTTATAACCGATAAGTCTGTTCGCGTTGAAAAGTCTTGGGTTTTTGGAAATTATGTTAGAGAAATAACCTTTGACCAGATTAGAGATGTCCACGTAATGCAGGGGATTCTTGCGAGAATTTTTAATTGTGGCTCGCTGGTGTTTGTAACCTCTACTGGGCTTGAGGTTGGGTATGTTGGCGGCGGGGCAGCTGCTGGCAGAGGCGTGGTCATAGGAGGTGGTGGCGTTTCCCCGACAGTAGTCAAGGGGAAAGGAAACATGTTCTGGGATATACTGGAGCCAGGAAAAGCAAGAGAGGTCTTAATGGGCAAGCTGACAGAGTGGCGGGAAGTTTTCCAGCAACAAAAAATTGCAACTTCCGTAGAAAAGATGGCTGAACGAACCATGCTTCCATCCCAACAACCCGCCCCCGCCGAAACAATCGCCGATAAGCTGGAAAAACTCAAAAAACTCCTCGACACGGGCGCAATAACAAAAGAAGAGTATGAAAAAGCAAAGAAAAAATTGCTCGAGTAACTTTTTCGTGTCAATGCTTAGAATACAGTTTGTCACACCTTTATTTTTATCGTTAATGTAGGCGGAGTAGGTTAAATGGGAAAGTTAGGAAGATAAAGGCTATTATAACAGCTATCAACAGAGTGAACATTGTTTCCGGGATTTTTGATGGACATTTTAATGGTAACATAAATGGAACAGTAGCCTTATATCTGCGAAATTGTTCTCCAAATTCTTTTTCAAGGTGTTTTTCTTCGTATTTGGCCAAAATTATGTATCCAACAACTTGAACAAGCCATAAGGATATTAGAAGTGGGCTGCTACCCAACGTAAGCACCATAACATTTAGGCCAACCGTGATTATAATAATTCCAAAGTATTGAGGATGTCTAACAAGGGAGTATAAGCCATTTTTGACGAGCCTTGTTCCTTTGACGCGTTCCCTTAGAAACTGAAACGCAGCCAATAAAAAGATTACAACTCCAGCAAAGGCTATTATTCGACCGACCATGAATTCCCTTGCAAAAAACAGCAAATAAATATCCCGCTGAAGATTGAGGCTGACCCCCTGCATATAATCATATACAAGCCCCACCAAATACGGTAGCAGAGGAATAGCCATAACACTGATAGCCCAGCCACCATACACTATACTCTGTAAACTGAAAAGCAAAACAGTAATCATCGATTCCAAAACAAGCCTTACTTTCTCCCTCAACCTTGACAATTAAACTCCTCAAAATGAAAGCTCAATTGTTATTAAATATAATTCTACTCTTCAGAACATCCTAATTTTGTCGGCTTATTCCGTTAGTAATGTCTAAAAGAACATAACTTATTTAAATATACGCATGTTATCAATCTGGTATTGTTATTTTTCGCGTTTTTCGTCGATGATTTTTAGAGGAGCTTGCGGGTTTCAGTCTATTTAAACTGTGCAGAAAAAGGTTGAGGGTGTTTAGATGGGGCCTCTTTTGTTGAAAAGTGTCCAGTCGTATGTTGGAAGGTCGCGCAGGTATGGTAATTGCCAACTGTATTCTGGATGCAGGGTTAGAAATTCTGTAACGTTGAAGGGTGTGCCGCATGGGTGTCCCCAGCGTCCCCACATTCCCAGGCTTGGATAAGCCAATTTGCTGGATGTAACTTTTCCGTCATATGCCCCTGAGGGGTCAT
>Ga0315298_1000610_pt1 | contig 69088 bp, 61 predicted proteins | sample WHS_1_MG_FD_203077 | JGI IMG/M metagenome (GOLD analysis project Ga0315298, IMG submission 203077) | Extremophilic microbial mat communities from Washburn Hot Springs, YNP, Wyoming, USA - WHS_1_MG | ecosystem: Environmental > Aquatic > Thermal springs > Hot (42-90C) | place: USA: Wyoming...
GTAGTAGAAAAGAAGAAAGTAAGTTTACCGAGGACTATCAGGGGGATAATCAAATGTGGAAACCCTTCGTGTATCTCAAATTATAATGAGCCTATTAGCGTCGTCTTTCATGTTCAACAGGAGGAACCTTTAAAGTTGAGATGCCACTACTGCAATAGGACAATGGAAAAGAAAGACATATTGAGCCAATTCTAAACCGTCCATTTAAAGAATGAAGAGCATCCTATAATAATTGAGAGTTGAAACATCATGGCGAATATTGCTGTACTGGCTGATAAGGAGACGGCGACATACTTCAAGATATCTGGAGTGAGAAACAGTTTCCCAGTTGAGAGTCGGGAGGAGGCTGAGGAGCGTTTCACCCAACTACTCTCAGATAAAGACATAACACTTATCTTCATTACAGAGGAAGTTAATGAATGGCTCGCACCCATTCTCGGTAGGATTAGAAGAAGTCGTGATTATCCCTTGGTGACATCTATTCCAGGTAAGAGGGGTAAAACTCCGAGTATTGAGCAGCTAGCTCAGCTAGTCAAGAGGACTGTGGGAATAGAGATAAAGATAGGTTGAGTAATCTCTAGGAAGGTTACGCTATACTGGCTCCGAATGGATCTCAACTACAGAATTGGGAAAGACCCCCTTCAAATCCTCCTCTACATGGCTGAGAATCCTATGAACCGCATCGACAGACTGGTATTTGTCTAATGAACAGTCCAAATATATATGCAGTTTGCCTTCAGAAACATATATCCTCGATTTTTTAAGACTTTTAATCTCCCTATGCTGAGAGAGTATCCAATAGATCTTTCTTATTATCTCAGGATCCTCGAGAGGCTCGACCTTCAATATTCCATCTTGGTAAAGTTCCAAGTGAATGAAGACATCTTTCACACCAGGAATTTTTTCATAGATCATCTTCTCAAGATGATCAGAGATGTTATGGGCCTTGATTAAATCTATCTTTGGATCAACTCGAGCATGAAATGCAAGATGGATTCCATCTTTTAAACATAGAATCTTCAAGTTATGTATGTCCTTGACACTTTCTATTTCACGAGTAAAATTCTTAACTTGCCTCTCAACGAAGTTGGAAATTCTCAGCTCAACAGCAGGCTCAACATGGATTGTAACATCTACATCTCCAATCAACATAGCAAGGTTTGTCTCAACCCTTGATGCTATTGCATGAGCTTCGTTCAGCTCTACATCTCCTTGGACTGTTATCTTAGAATCAATGTATACTCTCTCACCGACTCTTCTAACCCTCAATTTTCGGCACTCATTCACACCTTCAGTTTTAAGAATAGTCTCTCTTATCTTAGATAGAAGATCAGCCGATGTTGCATCACTCAATTCAAGAGATGTTCGCCTAACCGTATTCAAGCTTAGATATCCAAGCAGTAGACCGAGTATGACTCCGGCGAGAGAGTCTCCACCGTAATATCCTAAACTCGCTAGGACTAGACCTAATAGGGCAATCATGGTTGATCCAAAGTCTGACAAGGCATGGAGTAGATCAGTCTTCACAGTTATGCTTGAACCAGCCCTCCTCAGAACTATTATTCTTGCAAGGTCTATGGTCATAGTGTAAAGTACAGCTGAGAATCCTAAAAGTCCAGGGGAGACGACGAAATTTCCACCGAGAATTCTGGATGCCGACTCGTAAACAAGAACGAAACTTAACAGAAGAAGCATGAGGCCACCTAACATGCCGCCGAGAGTCTCTATCTTACCGTGACCATAAGTATGATCTACATCAGGCGGTTTAGCTCCCAGCCTCGCCGTCAAGAGCAGAACCATAGTTGCTACTGCATCGAAAGCAGCGTGTGAAGCATCACCTAAGAGTGCAAGACTATTTGCAACGAATCCCGCTGTAGCCTCAACGGCTACGACACTAGCTATTAGAATCAGGGAAACCTTCAATGCAACTATTTTAGAGTCTAGCATTATAACCAGCTTCACCTAGACCTGTTCTACGATAGAAATAGGCTTTTCGAACAAACTCTAGAGACCACTCCCCCGGATCCTCATAAATTTAATGCTTGGCATTGGGCGATAGCAGTGATAAAAGTATCATCTAAACCTATAAACTGACAGGCTATCTCTAAGACGGATCAACTCTATATCAGCATAACATCAAAATGATGAAAGATGGTCGAGGGTTGGAATTAACAACTTCCATAGTTGAGGTATGAAGTTTAGAGGATGCTGTTGAGTAACCTCCTGAACTATGCGAGCATGTTGGATTCAAACTTAGCAAGTTGAGGCTCGCTTGATCAAAACTAGCATCTGTGGCTTATATCATCCTTCCATAAAGCTACTACATGATGCCATAAGGTTCTGCTCACCAGTGTGAGGTCGGTTATAATAGGTGAAACCCGCAACATGGTACACGATTCTGAGGAACAGTTTAGGAGACTGGGAATACCGAACTTGACCACACTTTAGGGGAAAACGTGTTAGCTCTCGACTCTCGAATGATGAGTGGATAAAAGTGTGCCTAAACCTCATGTGCTCAAAGAAATCGAGTTGCCGAAGAAAGTTTTAGAATCGGATTTGCTAATAAACATTCTTAGGGATGAACCCATTCCAATATACTTCTTACGTGTGCTTCAAAGAATCTTTTCGATCTCCTTCCGCAGAAGCATAAGTATAGCATTGACAATCCTTTAGAAATCGATAAGGTTGTGGCAGACATTGCTCAAACAGTAAGACCTCACATCAGTATTTTCGATGTGGGGAACGGTAATCATAGGCTCCGACATTTTAACAGTAGATATCGTAGAATGTAAATTTATAGGCTTGGATCCCCCTCAAAATCGAACATTTGAGACTAATAGGCTATGATAGAGGCGAAAACCTTGAGAAGATTAAAGATAATATGCAGATAGAGACTCTTAAAGGATAGAGTCTTGAAATACAGTCAGTCAACGTCGGGCGGCTCCTCATCTAACCCACTCTCAACATTTAAAGCCTTCATCTCCTCTTTGAGATCTTCCTCTGTTATTATACCTGCAATAAAGAGTACGTCGTTAACCCATTCAGATACTAGGCCATCAATACTCTCCACTGGAATGAGAGGACACTTCAGAAGAATGTTTTTCAAGTCTGTGAAGAGATCATCTAGATTTACATTGTTAACAATCTGTTTTTTACCTAGAGCAAACTTCATCTGGGTCACATTCTATCCTCATGGATCCGTCTAGACATCACTTTAAATCGTTACTGAATTCAGTATATCAAAATTGTGGCCTGTAAAACAGATTACAACGAATCCTCCAACAGCTTAAAGAGGCTATATTAACGGTAGAGATCATTCCAATAGGACCATATGGAAGAAACGCATCTCCTTATCGATAGGGTTTCATCGGTGCTGAAAACATGAGACGCCAAAAGGTCTGTATCTAGTTTTGTCCCCTCTCGGGCCTTGTGGTTCAACCATACTTCTATTCCTCGACCTGTTTGGAAACCGATATATTACTGGTATGTGCGATTATTTATTATTCCGGCCTCCAGACATGGGCCGGAATAATAAATGGATAAGGAGAATCTGAAATGGCAAACCTTCCATTGCCCTATGCACAGTTCTTCCAACTGGTTACAGCAATATATGCAGCCATATCTGTTATAGCGGTCCTTTGGAATAGAAGTCTAGAAAAGTCAAGCAGATACTATGGCTTCTCAAGGGCCTTCGCAATATTTATGATAGTGGTGACGGTCTTCCTAGTGATATCTTACATTGCCCAAGCAACGTTCATGGGATGGATATAGGAGAGGGTAGAGATGGAGACGGTTAGAGGCGGGATAAAACCGGGGCATCTAGTGGTTTCAGGGGTTTTCGGAGGAATCTGCGCTGGAGCCGCCCTATTCTCAATAATAATGGTTCCGATTCCAGGGATTCCAGGAGGTTCAGGCTTCTGGATTCCCGCGGGGCTATACTTTGCCTTGACCTTATGGTTTGGATTCTGGGGTGCACTCGCCGGCCATATTGGAACATTCATAGGTATGGGGCCATTCTTCGGCTTCACATTTCAAGTCTGGGCCGACGGTGCTTTAGGCGACTTCCTCGCTCCACTAATCAACCTTGCAATATTCAGAGCTACAAGAGCTGATCCCGAACTCAAGACTGGGAGAGACATGGGAATATGGCTCATCTCAGTGATAATATCGACATGCTTGGCGGCAATGTGGATACATTTCGTCAACTACAGTTTCGGAACAATAACTTTCGACCTTTGGAAGTGGGGTGTAATAGCATACACTATAGGCGATACCTTAGCAGTGTGGATTATTGGAACATTACTTCTCAGGTCAGCCACGAAGTACATTAAGACATTTCCATACTATGTGAAGGGGCTCTTCTCTTGAAGAGCCCTGAATTTCTTCGGAAGTTCATGAAATGTCGCAGCGTTCAATGTTTGTCCACATTTCAAAAGACTCCCCTCTGAACCTTCTTCACCCACTCCCCAAACTTGCCTCAATCTTAATGATCAACACAGTGGCTTTAATAATTGAGGCCCCTATCCCCTTCCTGATATTAATAATTCTGGTTATGTTCGCGTTCAGAATCGCTAAGGTTCCTCTCATGAGAATATGGAGGCTGATCGTTGCTTTGGTAATTGTGAGCCAAGCAGTCATAATATCGTACGTGTTCACAAGCAGGATTCCAGGCAAAATAATTTATGAATTTCCTTGGGGAACCTATGTCTCAGATATGACTCTTCTCTTCTCACTCTCCATGATCATGAGATATTCAACTATGCTTTTGGGTTCAACGCTCATCCTCTGCACAACGAGCGATAGGGACATAACCTACGGAATATCCTCCCTCAAACTGCCATACTCCTTAGCTTTCATATTCACGTTAGCCTTCAGATCAACCTCAATATTCATAGATGACTTCGCTAAAGTTAGGGACGCAATGATTCTACGTGGAACAAATTTCTATAAGGGTTCAATAGTGTCAAGGGCTAGAAGCTATGCCAAACTACTCATCCCACTCATATTCATAGCTTTGAGAAGGGTCGTAGAGTATACTTATGCGGTAGAAGCGAAAGGCTTCACGGTCACTGGGAAGAGAACATACTTACACCGATACGATGTTAAACCTAGGGACATAGCCATCTCGATTCTTCTTGCCTCAGCAGCCCTCTTTACCTTCATTCTGAAGTATTGGTTCGGCATCCTATCGTTTCCAGGCTGGCCACTGAACATGTTCTTTGGAAGGTAAAGAGTTTGGTAAATGCCGTCTCGATTGAAAATTTGAGTTGGAAATACGAGATCGGCAGGCAATGGGCTCTTAAAGATGTAACACTGAATGTGGAGGAGGGAGAATTTCTAGGAGTAGTCGGACCGAGCGGGGCTGGGAAGACAACTCTCTCCCTATGTATATCAGGTTTGATCCCTCACATGACTAGAGGTGTTATGTGTGGCAGCGTAAAGATTTACGGTATGGATACATCAAAGACAAGGTTGAAGGACATAGTCCGCAGGGTTGGAGTAGTATTCCAGGATCCTGAAACGCAATTCGTAACAATGTCTGTTGAAGATGAAGTTGCTTTCCCAATGGAGAACTACGCCTTCCCAAGGGAGATTATGGCATTGAGGGTTGAGGAGGCTTTGAAGGCGACGAGGATGCAGGATTATGCGACGAGATACCCATATGAGCTGTCTGGGGGCCAGAAGCAGAGAGTGGCGATTGCTTCATTTCTTGCACTCAGACCTGACATACTTGTTCTAGATGAACCAACTTCAGATCTTGATCCGGCGGGTAAGAGTGAAGTCTTCTCCATAATAGATAGGTTGAGAACAGAATATAACACTACTCTAATAGTCATAGAGCATAATACGGAGGAGCTTGCTAAATATGCCGATAGAGTGGTGCTTCTCGATGGAGGAAGAATAGTTAAGGAAGATATGTGTAAACTTTTCTTTGACGACGTACCTTTTCTTCAAGAACACGGTGTCTATCCACCTCAAGTCACTGAACTATGCTACAGACTCGAGAATGGGAGGGGGAGCAGCCTCCCATTAACTGTTGAACAGGCAACAGCCCACTTGAAGAACAAGTTTTCATTGAAAGAACCACTGCAAAACATTAGGTGGCCTCAGCGTAGACATATCAAAAAAGAAGGAGATGCAATTCTTAAGGTTGAGGGTTTGAGATTCACATATCCCGACGGTACAGAAGCTCTGAAAGGCATCGACTTCGAGATAAGGAAGGGAGAATATGTAGCGGTGATAGGGCAGAACGCATCTGGAAAAACCACCCTAGTAAAGCACCTTGTAGGTTTACTCAAACCCACTCATGGGAATGTCTACGTATTCGGACTCAACACAAAGAACGTAAGCATATCAGACCTAGCAACTAAGGTGGGTTATGTGTATCAGAATCCAGACCATCAACTCTTTTGTCAGACAGTTTATGAGGAGTGTGCTTATGGTCTGAGAAATCTAGGATTTTCAGAGCCAGAGATCAAGACCAAGGTTCGAAATGTTCTAGAAGATCTTGGAATGGCGGGTTTAGAGGACGCCGAGACGTTCACCTTGGGTAAGGGGGAGAGGCAGAGGCTTGCAGTTGCAACGGTCTTGGTAATGGCTCCAGAAGTCATCATTATAGATGAGCCAACAACAGGCCAAGACATGAAACAGTCCAAATCGATAATGAATCTTCTAGACCAGCTTAATACGGAGGGTAAAACAGTAATAATAATAACCCATAACATGAGGCTTGCAGCTGAACACGCCGATAGGGCGATGGTCATGGCAGATGGAAAAGTATTGCTGGACGGAGGCGTGAGAGAAATATTTTCTAACATTGATCTTTTGAAAAGAACATTTTTAACCCCGCCGCAGATAACTCTACTAGCAAACAGTTTATCTCCAGAGTTAAAAGGAGTATTGACCGTCGAAGAGTTGGAACAACTCATTAAACCGGAGTGAAAAGAATGTCAAACTCCAAGTCGACACTGAGAATAATGGTTTGGGACCGACTCTTCAAAGTCGCTAAACCAGACTCAAGATTCCACTGGAACTTCTCACAGTTTATACCCGACTTTGATGGAAGCGAAATATGTGCTGAGAAGATAAGAAATATGTCCATATACAAAAATGCAAACCTCCTAATGATCACCCCTGACAACAATCTTGCGAGGTTAAGGGAGCTATGCATCCTTGACGGTAAGACATACATTATGCCCACATACTCAATAGCTAGGGGATTCCTAAAAATTTCAAGGGAAAATGTTCCTGAAGGTAAAGAAGATTTCGCCTCAACACTAGACGGCGCCGACAGATTCTCGAAACCAATCTCGTTGAGAGAGATATCGAGATTGAAAGTCGATTTGATGGTGACCGGATGCTCAATAATAAACTTTGAAGGTGTGAGATATGGTAAGGGTCATGGATATTTTGATCTCGAGTGGGCAATGTTGAGAGAAGTTGGGGCCGTCGATGAAGAAACACCTATAATAGTGGTTGCCCATGACTGTCAACTGGTGGATGAACCCATACCCCAGACAGAGTTTGATACAATAGTCGACATTATAGTAACCCCAACAAGAGAAGTCAATGTCAAGAAGAAGTATAAGAAACCTAGAGGAATAATTTGGGAGAAAATTGAACCTTCAACGTTCGACCTCATCCCCCCTCTCAGAGAACTTAAGGATATAATTCAAGAGAGAGACGGTTAGGCGGACAATTAGATATCTTTTTACTAAAGGTCGACAGTCATATTCTTGGGTGAAAACATTGGCTATGGTCCTTCTAGGTGCACTTGGAGGAGCTGCTTTGGGTGGTCTTGGAGGTTTTATTCTAGGTGGCCTGACAGGAGCTGCTTTGGGAGGCTTAGCCGGTGGAGCAGTAGGCGGAATATTGGGGGCAGCCTATCAATATCCCAAGTACTACCCGATCTACATACCATACTTCATTCACCCACCAATATACTTCGGCCCCCCGGTATACTATCTGCCACCAATCATCCGGTACTGGTGAAGGATCACACACCCATTCTTTTTCTAAAAATCTACTAGGATCTATTATGTCGGCTCTTCCCTCAGGCGTATCTATGGAATAAACTAATATAGTTAACAGGACCTATTTAATGTCGGTGTTTCAGGTGGGTGTAAAGAGAATAGGTGAAAAGTATAGATGCAAAATATGTGGAAATGAAGTTGAAGTCATCAAGGTTGGGGGAGGAACATTAGTCTGCTGCGGCCAACCAATGGAGCTCTTCGAGTAGGAAAATTAATTTTTCCAAGAAAAATTTGGAAATCTAATCTATCATAATCATGGCGAACATGTAAGTTCTATAATGTTTAGAATATTGAGATAAGGGGCGTATAAAAATTGGATTTGACGGCGATTCTTATAATAATCATATTAATAATATTTGTATTGGCATCAATCTCTCTATTTGTCTCGATATATAATAGGTTTTTCACCCTAAAGAATTCAGCTGAGGCAACCTTGGGTCAAGTCAGGGTAGCGATGAAGAAAAGGCTAGACATGATCGAACAACTATTAGAATCAGTCAAAAGCTACGCTAGATTTGAAAGGGAGGTTTTAGAGAAGGTTACAAGGTTGAGGTCTGAAGTTTTCAAGTCTAGCGCTGAAGGCTTGAGAGAAGTTGACAGAGAGTCAAGAGCCATTCTAGGAAATTTGATAGCTGTAGCTGAGAATTATCCAGACCTCAAAACCTCCAGCACAGTTTCAAGTATGATGGATTCGGTTAAGGATATTGAGGGTGAGATAGCTAGGCAGAGATACACATATAACAATATCGTGCAAGAATACAATATAATGCAGGATACGATTCCTTCAAAGTTTGTCTCAGCAATTCTTAATCTACGTAAGATGGATTACCTCCAATTTGAGGAGGAAATTGAGGAAAGGCCGGGAATAGAATTTTAAAGGCATAAAGACTTGACTGAAACAAAACAGATAGCCATACTTGTCATATCCACACTCCTACTAGGCATCTGCAGTATAGTAGTAATAAGATATGCTCCAACATTCTTTGAAGACGACATTACAGTAGGCAACTATACGGCAAAGTATTATGCAGATGGAACTCTACTTGAGGAATATGTATATGATGTGAAGACCTCTGGAAAGTATAGGATGCTGTTCAGAAGTTGGGAGGCTCCCCTGTCAACCAAGAAGCTGAACATCCCCTACATAGAGTTTCTGGACGTCTCCACTTTCGGAAATGCTGTTCCATACTTGAAAGACTATTACGGCTCAGTATGGTTGCCGGAGCCTTATGCAAAAAACCTAGAGATATTCAACATGGTAAAATCGCTTGCTGAAAATAATGAAGTTGGAATCCTCAACATAAACAGATTTGATGCTGGAAGACTCAAAGTCAACTATAAATTTAGAGTCTATCCACCATTAGAATGCGACAGCAAACTTTGCCATCTCAATCTGAAACTTGCAACTAAACATTTTACATACCGCAATGTCACATTGACAGTCGAAGATCCATCATATATAGAAGAGATCTATCCCCACCCGCCTGACTTAAAAATATTTAGAGGTGAAGGTGAGATAGTTCTTAAAGGTCGAATAGCCAAAGATGAACTTCTAGAGCTAGAGTTTCTCTTCAAAAGAGAAGTATTGAATGCTTTAGAAAGTTTTCCTAGAAGTCTAAGCGATGTTAAAGGCCCTACAGTTCAAGCTAATACTATGTATTCAATTCAATATTTTTCGGCTTCCACATTAAGGGTTGGCACCCAGATACTTACAATAATATTCCCTATATTATTTCTTTTAATTTATGTGATATATGGAAGAGAGGAAAGATTCGCAGTACCAAAATATCTTAGTATTATCCCTAATGAAAATAGGAAGCCTTGGATTGTGAATCTTGTGTTTAGAGGCGACGCTATAGACTATGATGAGAATGGCTTCTACGCAACTATTCTCGACCTTCATTTGAGGGGGAAGCTCAAGTTAAAGTCAAAGAACGGAGGATTAACAATTCATGTCTTAGATTCTGAAGGAACAGACCTTTATGAGAGGCGGGTTATACACTTCCTAAAAAAGATATCCAGAGACGGAATTGTGGACACTGATGAGTTAAAGAAGTTTGCTATAGATTTTACAGAGAAAAAGGAACTCTGGCAACATTTGACAAAACTTCAAGAGGATATACATTATCTTACCAAGAGGGCTGAAACGAATGTGGCTAGAAACTTCATGGTCAACGGTAGAAATAAAATTATACCTGTGTTATTGGCTTCAACAATTTTATTCATAATATCGCTAGTGCTGCATTTTATGCTGGCAAATTTGGCATCCTTATTTTCAGCGGTCTTCTCGTCAGGCATTCTTATCATACAATCTGTAATGGGGTTGGCCTCTCCCTCAACATTGTTCGGCAAGTGGCGTGAATCAGCGTATAAAGAGAAGCTTGAATGGGAATCTTTTAAGAATTTTCTCTCCGACCTAGCTATGATAAAGAAGTACACTCCACAAGATATCTCGATGTGGAGTAAGTGGTTGGTCTATGGGACGTCCTTAGGGGTCGGTGATAACGTCGTTAAAGCAATGAAAGAACTTGGAATATTCATTGAAGAGTTGAAGCTGTTACATAACATACCCCTAATAGTCCAGCCTATAACCACAGCGGCCCTTCCCGATGTCCACGGGGGAGTTGGTGGAGGGGTTGGTGGAGGTTTCGGTGCTGGCGGAGGATTCGGCGGAGGAGGAGCTGGAGCAAGATAGGTCTAAAATTATCAGAATCATAGGCGTAGAATTTCTATGTGTTCAGCGTGGAAAAGTTACTGATCTCACACCAATCCAGTGTGGATTGAAATCGGTCATATCGAAATTTTTGGTTGTCTTGTAAGGTTCGAATTTTCCATCCTCAGCAATTTTTGCAGTCCGCTCCAATAGGGAGGTTCTCTCCACCTCACTCATAGGTTTAAAGGTACGTGCAGCTTTTAAGGCTTGATCGAGAATAGTAAAGGAGTCGCAGCCAGTAACTACTACATCTACAGGGAGGCTCATAACGTAGTGTAGACACTCAATAGGGTCAACTAGGTTACTCTTCAGGATCTGGCCGAACCCAAATGGCTTCATACCTATGACGCCAATATTGTTCTCATTCAACACTGGTAGAACCTTCTTCTCGAAGCTCTCAAAATGCGCATCCATAACATTTAGAGGCATCATAACGGCGTCAAAGGTAAAACTATGTTTGGAAGCTACCTCAAGCATCTTCAGATGTACCTCAGGACTTTTATGACCGGTGAATCCTATATAACGGATCTTGCCATCATCCCTTGCCTCTAAAGCAGCTTCGATGGCACCACCCTTACCGAAGATACGGTAACAATCATCGATACGTATAACCTCATGAAATTGCAGCAGATCTATATAGTCCGTCTGGAGACGTTGCATAGACTCTTCGATCTGTTGCTCTGCAATTTCTTTATATTGACCATCTATCTTTGTCATCAAGAAGACTTTATCTCTATATCCATTTTGAAGCGCTTTCCCCATCCTAATCTCGCTGACTCCATTATTATAGTCCCAACAGTTATCCATGAAATTTATGCCATTATCTATGGCTGTGCGAATGATCCTAATACCTTCTTCTTCACTCAGATTTGGGATTCCTATGTGATACCCTCCCAACCCTATAATGGAAACGTCTACGCCTGTCCGGCCCAGAGTCCGATATGGTATATCTCCCCTCAAAGAAACCATTTTATACTCCTCTAATATTTTTAGAACATTGAGATATGAGGATGTAGATAAATCTTTTATTAACTGTTTTTAAAGTTAATATGTTCCGCATCCAAACTTGCCTTTATCCGTCGAAGAAACGGCTCCCCTCTATAACTGTAAACCTACAACTATACGGAAAGACATATTAGTATCGGAAACCAATATGTCGAAGCAACACATTAGGAGATATTCTAAATGCTTAAAGATAGGCTGATCAAATTGAGCAGTGAACTTCCTGCAAGATTTGAAGAAGAGAGAGACGGAACGTTAAAACTTGAATTCAAGGTAGCGGAGAGGAAGGTCTTCCTTTCAAAGAAGACCTTGAATTATAAAGCGCATCTAAGGTTAGATGATAATAACAAGACTGTTAGATTCTTCGAAACTTTGAAGGAGACAGGGTTAGGAGTTTCAAGTGGAGATTCAGATATTACTCCAGGTCTTGGCTTTAAGGTTGAGACTTACAAAGTTACTGGAAAGGAGCGGGAAGGCAGCATCGAGGAGCTATCAAAATTATTTGGCAAAGACTACAAGTATTCCTTCGACTGGTCAACAATAAGAGAGATTGTTAAGCGTGAAGCCGATAATGCAGGCTACACATTTCATACGGTTCTTAATGAAAAAATATATGAGATACAACGCCCCGTACTGGTAAATACATTTATTCACTTTACTCATAATATTTTTATTAGATCATATTCCTGAGTTCCGAGCCTAAGCTTTTCACCTATTTCAAATTGAATCTTCCACCCTCTCGTCCGGTCTTCTGTCTTGAAAATCTCGAATGGTGGCCATTTCGATAGGGCTGAGAATTTATCTTCGCCAGGGTCCATTGCTCCTATCTCCTCCGCTGCAGACCCCTTTAAACCAGGTGCATTCAATATAGCATCTGACGTAGCCTTATCTATAGCCACAGGATCTTTTGATGCAAATATCCCTATGTCTGGAACCATCGGTGTATCACCGTAGTCTGCACAGTCGCAGTGGGGGGTTATATCGTAGGCAAAGTTAAGATAACCGATTTTATCTCTACCTATATGTTTGAGAACGGCGGATGCGGCATCTAAATTTCTTATGATAAGTTCCCTATTCTCTCTATGGTGCATATCTGCCCACTTTGAAATAGCCTTCTGGGGGCATATATCCCAGCAGCCGCATCCCCATATACACTCTTTATTGATTATTTGTGGCTTCCCACTTCTCGAACGTCTTATCGCCCCGACGGGGCAGAAAGTTATGCATGTTCCACAGTCGTTACATAATTTCTGTTCTATAACCGGTTTCTTTGCAAGATGTAATTGTGCTTTGCCGGTCTTTGTGATGCATCCCAGACCTATATTCTTGAGTGTCGCCGCGAAACCTGTTCTTGGATGTCCTTTTGCATGAGCAACGGATATCATTGCGTCGGCTTCAGCTATTGCTTGGGCGATCTCTACCTCCTTCATCCTCAAACCTTTTATCTTTACCTTGACACCTGATAAGCCTTTCAAACCGTCGGCGACGATTATTGGGGCCCCTAAAGTCTCTTGAGTAAAGCCGTGCATTGTAGCAGTATTTATGCAACCTACTGCTGTGCCTCTGGGTGCTCCTAAACCTACTCCTGTAGTCTCTGTTACGAATGGTTTGCCCCCTGCCTCCCGAACTTTCTCAACAACGGCTCTGACATGTTCAGGCCGGATATGTCTATGATTCTCTCCGGTTCCAAAATGGATCTTTATGGCAACTAGGTCGCCTTTAGATATGGCCTCATCCAGGGCAGCTGAGTCGAAGAGCTTCATCACTTTTCTAGTGATGTTCTCATCAGTTTTAGTTGACCTCATATCTGAAAAATATACTTTGGATCCCAAGCTGCTTCACAATATGGTTTTGCATCTTTCAATCATTAAAGCCTTACCGAAGACTTTGAATATGAACATCTTAGGATTTTATAGAATGGGTCATGTAAAAAGCGTATCAACTCAATTTTAGTCATTCCTGTTCTGTGCCTATCATATGGAGGTCTCTAACTATTTTGATTATCTGTTTAACATGTTCATCTGGCATCCCAGAGTTTTTCAACTTAAGAGTTAACGCTTTACGCATCTCTCTGTTCTTAGGATTAATGTTCTGAGCTAAGAAATTTATAACTCTCTTATCCCCCTTCAAGTACAATAATCTTTTTCCAGCCAGCTCACCGAATAAGTCGTATTCACTGAATTTGCTGCCGCGTCTTGCGTGAAATTTTATGATGCCTATTCTACTGTTAACTCTTCTTAATAGCTTAGTGAGGGCATATTCGCTGTATGGTAGCTCTTCGCGTTGAATATAGCCTTTCCTTTCCAAGGTAGATTCAAGTTCTTTCACCTTCATCTCCCAATGTTTCTTTCTAGCTTCGGTAATATGTTTGGGGAAGCCTCTTGGGGCATTGGCAGGCAGACCCAGCTTCCTTCGTAAAAGACTTATAGACGAAGGTTTAACGTTTAATCTTCTAGCAATCTCCCTATCGTTTAAGCCACTTCTATGGAGGGTTAAAAAATCTTCAGTTGAAACCTTCATTGTTGCTGAAAGTCTTTCACGTTTAGAGACCTCTGCATGGCTCCCGATGTTTCTGATAAATGCCCATAGACTTTCAGTAGTGGTGGCTCCGCATCTATCGCAGAAACTTGTGTTTAACAACAATGTGTTTCCGCATCTAACACATCGAACCATCAATATTCACGCTCAATATGGAAAGATTTACATATATTTATTCAGCGATTGGCTATTTTTCATCTCACTCGCATACTTCAATAATCAAAGTCTAGGCAACTCCATCTCTGATGGTAAACCTCTTCTGGCTCCGTAGGCACTTATACATTTGGAGGCGACAAAGTTTCCCAATCTGCCACATGCATATAGGTCTCTGCCTTTTAAGATTCCATATATGAATCCGGCGCAGAAAGCGTCTCCAGCACCAGTTGTATCTTTTGGTTTTCTCTTTGAAGTTGGGATCAGATGTTTCTCTTTTCCATCTGTGACGTAGCATCCCTTCTCTCCAAGTTTTACAGCCACTATCTTGACTCCTCGGGAGAGTAATTCTCCAGCTCCTTCCATGTAACTCTTATTGGTCAGGATCCTTAGCTCCCTCTCGTTCGGCATGAAGACAGTTACCTTCTTTAGAATCGGGTTGAGTTTGTCTAGTCCTTTTTTTGCGTAAATTTCCCCTGGGTCGAGGGTGATATTTGCCCTTCTAACCTCCCTGGTAAGTCTCTTCTGGGCTAGGAATGGTTTCTCACCTACGAAAGAGGTCAAATGTATGATCCTTGCTGAATCTGCGTATTCGAGCTGAATATCTTTGTATGTTAATGTGTCGTTTACACCTGGATCGATATATAGCGCTCTCTCTCCATGTTCATCAACAAATCCGATGCAGACTCCGCTCCTACCTCCTGTTACTACTCTTATTCCTTCGAGGTTGACATTTTCCCTTCTCAGGTCTTCCAAAATATATCTTCCTTCAGGATCGTCTGCCACACTACCTATGTATCCTACCTTCATCTTGAGGCGGGCTAGACCAACTACGGTGTTTGCGGCTGAACCTCCGGGAGATACTTCTAATCCTTTTATGAAGGTTTCCTCTCCAACACCGATTATTCTTTCTACTCTGTAAAGTTTGTCTAGGTTGAGTGCTCCAAAACCTATAATGTCTAGTCTCAAGCGAATAGACCTTTAAGTTCTATTCTATATTTTCCAAGTTTTCCCCCATAGTTTCCAGCGGATATCTTTAATACCCCATCAATATCCCAGATACTCTCAATGCCTCTCCTCATAGCTTCACAGACCTTCTCTAAGGATACTCCGTTGATGACTATTTCAGGTATGTAATTAACACCCTCAGGTACTCTTGAATTTCCTCCAAGTCTATCTTTGAGCGATGGGCAGTAAACTTCATTGGTTGTAGGGCCTATCCATGGAAACTTGGTCTCAGGTTTAGATCCTGCTGAACAAATGTCGAAGGGTGTTATTGCTCCATCGACCATATGTATAGAGTCAAGAGCTTTTCTACCGGCCTTAAAGAGGTCTTCTTTTGTTTTGCACATGTACCAGAAGTTTCCCCCCATCACCCCTAAACCGTATCCTATGTATCTCTCTATTCGAAAGTCAGGTACCATTATGGGTACGTTAATCATTCTTCGGCCTTTAAATTCTTCTTCCCACTCAAAGCCGTCACCGCAATGTCCTATCCTGTCCATAGTATCTATCTTGCCTATAGGGTTCAAAGCCGCATCGAAGACCGACGTGAAGGGTTTCACAAGTATGTCTTGCCTAATCCTGTAGGATAATTCAATCTCAAACTTTTTTGCAGATTCATTTATTGGTTTTGAAGGGTCTAGGCCACCCCAAAACTGCAGTATAGCCCCCACTCGTCCATCGGGGGTCTCTTCCTCGCTGAGATATCTCTCAACCCCACCCTCAATCCTACCTATGACTATCGATGGTGTACTAGTTGAGTCTTCCGCAGCAGCTTTTAAGGTTTCATTGTCATCAGCCGTGACTATAACCCTGACGAATATTCCCTCAAAAGCCTCTGCGTAAGTATCCTCCAGCTTCTCTATCCCCATCTTCTGATCACCATCCCTCATCAACCTAGACGACCTACAGCTTCACCTCTAACTTTTATTCTGAATTGGCAACTCTTTTCAGTTACTCTCTCAATATTATTTTCAGTGACTATTTCTATTTGTGGTAGGCCGAGTCTATAAATAGCCTCGGCCTTTATTCTCAGGTTGGTTCCAGTAAACTCCTCTATGGCCTTGAAACTCCATTTTGATACAAGTCTCTCAACAGCGTTTTTACCACCTTTACTGAAAGTTGTGGCGAGTATTGTAGTTACTAGAGTATTCTCTGAGAGAACTGCAAATTCAGCCTCTCGAACTGCATACTCATTTCCATTAAAGGAGACTGCTACACCCCCATTCTCCCTTACATATTTGAGGGGGGCTGAGTCTGTTATGCTGTCTCCGAAATAGATTACGTTGGCGACTTCACTCTTATTTTTCCGAATAATGTCTTTGACCGCTTCAACTTTCTCGGTGCCTCCAATAGGATTAACATTTGAAAGGATTTGCCACACACTCATCGTCCTCATGTCAGACCAGAACATCTTGTCTAGAAACTTTACCGTCTCTTTATCCCGTTCGTCCAGATCTTCCAGTGAACTTGCACCTCGCGGTATTTTTGGAGGTGTACGTTTGACAAGTATATTTGCCCACTCCCTGATCTTCATCGCCTCAGAATTGGAGATTTTGAACCTATCAAGCTCCAGCCTCGTGCTGTAGCTATTATCTTTTGGAAAACCTACAATTTCACATAAAGATTCGATGTAATGTTGATAACTTGTGCTGACTATGTAGGACGGCATAAGCTTACTAAGGTCTCTTAATGTTTCAGCAGCTCCTGGGACTAGCAAGATTCCTTCGGCTGAGAACCTTCTAATAACTTCATCGGTTGCACCATAGGCTTTCAGGAAGGGTAGGATAAGTTTTAAAGTGTCACCTGGCTTGTAACCAGGCCTCTTAACAATCTCAACTTGGATATCGTCATATTTGCTGAGGATTGTGAAGAGGGTTGCTCCTTCAGGAATAAGTTTCTCTGCCAGCTCATATGCGTTGTCATTTTTGGATATAGGGCCCTCACAATCTGTTATGTATATTCTATTCACTTCCCCCTCAACCGTCTCATATGTTCCAAACTCTTACTGACATGCTCCTTCGACGCTATATCTCTCCTATACCAGAGTCCTCCACCCTTAATCTTGCTGATGACCATTATGGAGAGGTTTCTAGCCTCCTCCAAATCATCTGCTATTCCTACGGAGCATACTGTTCTAGACTTTAGTGGGTAAATCTTACCGTCAGATCTCAACTCTAAAGATCCTGGATAAAGCCTCATAACCTCATAATTCCTCTCAACTAGGTTGATGGCTTCATCAAGGTTTAGGGGTGTATCGACCTCATCTGTAGCTACTCTCTCAGGGAAATACTTGACATAATCACCGTATGTTGGAGGAACCTTATATATTACTACACTGGCCTTCGGCTTCACATTAACTGAATGTAAATTGCCATCGATCATTCTTAGACATATTTCCACAAAGTCTTGTTCGATTAATGGTAGGATGTTCTGTATCTCAGGGTCTCCAGGTCTGCTGTTTATCTCCAAAACTTTTGGGCCCTCAGCTGAATGCATGAATGCGACATAGAATGGGATCCCCCTCAAGTTAGGGTTGCTCCCTCCACCTACGAGCTCTCTGAATATTCTTTCTACAATTCTTTCCTCAGCCTCCCTATCGGACTCCTCCATAAACGGTAGGAGCTCCTGCACCCCCTTATAGGAGCCCATACCTCCTGTGTTAGGCCCCTCATCGCCTTCAAAAGCCCTCTTATAATCTCTGGTCTCAGGTATTGTTGCCAAATGTTTTCCATCGCAGAAGGCTTGGAAGCTAGACTCTTCACCCTCTATCTTCTCCTCAACTATAACCTTCTCCTTCGATTCACCTCCATATATTGAACTGAAATATGTGTAGGCTTCAATTATTGTGTTGAAGTGTTCCCCTCCAACGCCAACTCCTTTACCGTAGCCTGGTCTGTCGGGTTTTATCACTATGTTTTTTGGTCCACCCAACCTATCCATCCAATCTTCAAACTCTCTTCTTGGGTTGGGCCCCATAATTTCAGGATCGAAGACTTTGAATTTTGGGTTTGCTTGGGGGCAACATCTCTGCAGAAGTATACGCTGGGATACTTTACTCGCTTCAACCGCGTACTCCTTGGATGGACATATCATGGGGATGCCAGTGGTCTCCTCGACAAGGTCTCTCAACCCCTGAATTATAGGAGCCTCCGAACCTACGATTCCGAACCTTATTTTCTCCTTATGTTGCTGGGCGAATCTGGCTATCTCTCTTATTGAGAGGTTCGATATGACTCTGTAGTCTCCTCCAGGCACCGTCTTTTTGATGTTGAATGGATTACATTGCTTATCGACTATGTAGAAGTTTACCTCATATTCTTGACTGCTCGATAGGGCATCGATAATAGCTGCATCTCTTGAACCGTAACTTACGACCAGGACACCTATCTTCTCCATTAAGATCTCTCCGTTCACTGTAGGATCAGTTCTTTCGACCTCTCAGTTGCGGCGGCGACTGCCCTTATAAATGCCTCCTGAACCTTACTCTCCTCTAATTGTTTTAAGCCTGCGACTGTCGTCCCTCCAGGCGTAGCGACCATATTTATGAGTTTTGACGGCTGTTCCTTCATCTCCAAAACCATTTTTGCCGCCCCCAAGGTTGTTTGAGCTGCTAGGAATGTTGCTAAACTTTTCTCCAACCCCATCTTGACTCCCCCCTCACTCAATGCTTCTATCATGGAGAAGATGTAGGCTGGTCCACTGCCACTCAGCCCCGTCACCGCATCCATATCTTTCTCTTCAACCCAGACGACTCTTCCTACAGAGCCGAAGATCTTTTCGGAGAGATTGGTATGTTCAGGTGTTGTTCTTGGGCCTCTTGCTAGGGCCACCATTCCTTCACCGACGAGTACCGCGATGTTCGGCATAGCTCTTACTATGGGGCTTCTGCTAATGATCTCAGCTAGAAATTTAATTGGAACCCCTGCAGCTAATGTTACGATAAGGTTCTTTTGGGTCGTATATTTGCTGATGGCTTCGGCGACTTCTCTAACATCCTTAGGTTTCACAGCGATAACAATTATGTCGTATTCCCTCACAGCTTCTACCAGTTCACCGATACACTTCACACCATACATTCCCGATACGTGGTTACGTCGATCTTCTGAAACTTCGATGGCCAGAATGTTTTTTGTATCTATGACCCCCCTATAAATTAGGCCACGTATCAGAGCCTCACCCATCTTTCCCGCTCCAATCACGCAAACCTTCAGGTTCAATGTCAAGTCCGCAAACCTTCATACAAAACATGTTTACATTTGAGATAAATAGATGTATCCTCCATCCAGCAAGTTAATTATTATTTGGAGGTGAAGAGTTTTGAAATGGAGTAGGATATCTGGAACATTCTCTATGGTGGCCTTCGATTTTGATAGTGGAGACTTCGGTGTATGCTCAACGACATATACTTTGGCTGTAGGGGCTTCAGTCACATGGGCTGAACCTGACGTTGGAGCCTTGGCTATTCAAGGCCTTACTAATGCAGCATTCGGCTACAGGTGCCTGGAACTTCTGAAGAATGGTCTGCCAGCCAAGGTGGTCCTAGACTCAGTTCTTCAAAGTGACATATTGAAGGATCATAGGCAGATAATTTTGATTGATCGGAGTGGTAGAGTAGCAGCGCATACTGGTTTGTTGACACATTTTTGGAGGGGGCATTTGATCGGTGATGGTTATGCTATCGCTGGGAATATGCTCACTGGACCTGAGGTTTTAGATTCAATGAAGGCTGCGTATGAGTATGGAGGGTCTATTGAAGATAGGCTTATGCGCGCCCTTGAGGCAGGTTGTGAGGCGGGGGGAGATAGGAGGGGGATTCGCTCAGCCGCCCTAAAGGTTGCCAAACATATTCCTTTGAGTGATGCCAGGCCGAATATTGATCTGAGGGTGGATTACCATGATAGACCTGTATCTGAGCTTGCCAAAATCCTTGAGGTCTACAAGAGGGAGTATCTCGGTGAATGAGTCGTCGACAATTCTTATAGAATCAGAGCTCTCTGCATACATTTGGGGCAGATCTCTTCGTCTTCATTCATTGTTGCGCCACAGTAGTTGCACCGTTTAGTTCCAAATGGCAATATGTTCTGTATAGGATATGTTTGTTGGTGGGTAAGAGGAGCCGCGATGTATAAGGGTCTCTGGTATGGTGGATACGTGTATAATGGTGACTGTGGCGGAGGGCCGCGGTATGCTGGTGTTCGAGTTTGGGGATATCCATACTGAGGATATAACTGTTGGGGGTACGTTTTTTGAGGTTCACATCTTGGACAGACCCATTTGTTAGTGTAGGGTATCCAAATCTTGTTTCCTCCACATTTCCAACATCTCTTAGGTTTCTGGTAAGGCCAATACAAATTGATTACCACCTGTAACTTTCTATATGTCTCCTTTAAGGTTTAGCCTTTATGGTAAACAGTTATTCTGTTATACAGTCTCCATCAGCAAGATCTCTGCAGTTCAAGGTTCATTGGTCTTCAAAGAGCGCTCTGAGATTTGATGTGAGTCCAACCATGAATGAGTAGAATTCTTCAGGTTCAGCCTCCATCTTGTCATGGAATTGGATTATGCCGGAGTCTACTTTGACGGGCATTATAGAGATCGATCCTTTATCTATCTGTTCTTGGAGGTATCGTTTAACGATCTCTTTGTCCAGAAGGGGGAGGCTCTTTCCGGCTCTTATCTTATTTGAATAGTCTACTATCATCTCTGACCAACCATCAACAGTTGAGAGGTCGTAAGGCAGCCTCTCAGGTGAGAAGATCATGTTTAGGACGCTGAATATTTGGCAGCTGAGCATCTCAGTGTAGGATGGGTTCTTTATGAGTTGGAGGGCTGCAGAGGCTTCTTCACTGCTATGTATTTCGTCGTACAGATTTGGATCCATAGATGCCTTACATCCGTCAAATGTGAGTGTTAACTTTAATTTGAAGGAGAGGGCCCTCCTCAGATGGTTTAAAGCACCTTCACTATCTCCTCTTCCTAATAGAGTGAAGAATTTTGAGTAGGCTCCGTTCATATTCTCAGCAATATTGGAGATTACTGTGTCACCTACAGCCCCTACGAATCTAGTTATCTCCTCCTCCTTATTCTTGGTTGGGGGTGGGGGAGAAATCTCAACTTCACATATGTAAGGCACCTCGCCTAGGATTATCTGGTTATACTTTAACTCTCCCCTCCTCGCATTTAATATCTTCTTGGCTGCACCCATTGTGAGTCCAAGCTTATAGTTTAGATGCTGCTCATACTCTGCTCCCTGCTCAGTCTTCCTGTATAAGTGGTGTGGGATCTTCCTTCTTGTTTCCTCTATAGTATATTCTATGTAGCCTTGGGCGCACAGTCTCTTCAGGGTGTTGGATAGGGTTGAATAGCTTATGCTGTAACCCTTGGATTTCAAGGTTCTCCATAGGCTATTAAAACCTAGGCCTCTGTCTTGAGGCAGATTGGCTAGTACTTGTAGGTCTTGACCTTCAAAGTTTGGTATTGGACCTGGCTTCGTCAATCTACAAACTCTCCTCAACAGTAGTACTATTTCAAATAGTAGTATTTATCTATATTAACGGGCAGGCCGTAGAGGGGAAGGCGGTTCATATAGGTCTCTGAACATCTACTATGCAACCATAAATATTTGGTCTCACAAATATATTTGTGTGAATAATAGTTGAATACTCTGAATTTGACGGTGTCTACTCTCACATGGCTTCTTGTCCTGACTGTTATTTTGAATCCAACATTCGGTGAGCCGCCGGCTCCGCCTCCGCCGAACATTGAATGGAATCCACCTAACGTAGGACCTTTCGGCGGGCGCGGACACTATGAGATGGCTGGGTGGCCTGACACCGATAAACTTGTAGCTTGGACCGCCGATAGGGATGGAAATAACAAGACCATGTTCCATGTGAGTGAGGAGGTTTACCTATATGTTTATACGCCCAGGACCTGGCTGGATAACCGCATCTGGCTCTATGAGTATCATCAGTCTAAGAATTCCTCTGGTAGATGGCTGTTCTGGTGGATTGAGATAGGTCCTGGAAGGTTTATGTTCGGCCCATTCTATCCAGACAAATACCAGCCTACAGGGAATTACACTTGGAAGGTGTGGCTTCTCGAACCCGATAGTGGAACCTACCAGAGTCAGGTTTTGAACTTCACATACAGCGATGTTATACCTGAATTTTCAAGGCCTACATTGGAATTGACATATGCGATGCTCTTAGCTCTAATTTTTCTAATATTCTCTGCTGGAAAATATGGTCGGAAATAATTTTATTCTCTGTCCAGTCAAACCTTATTTAATGCTTGGTTGAAATCTTCAATTATATCGTCGACGGCCTCTATTCCTACAGAGACCCTGATCATGTCAGGTGTGATGCCTAGACTCATTCTTGTTGATGTGTCGAAACTTACGTATTGGGATGAGTAAGGGTGGATGACGAGGGTCTTGCAATCGCCTAGATTCGCTAGGTGATAGGTCAACTGCAGATTTCTGATGAAGTCGAAACATTCCCTTTGGTTTCCCAAACCGAAAGTAAACATGGCTCCGAAGCCTTTTCTGAACTGTTTCCTTGCAGTCTCGTAGCTTGGGCTCTCCTTCAAGCCTGGATAGTTGACCCATCTGACTTTCCTGTGGCCGATCATAAATTCAACGAGCTTCTCAGTATTCTCTATATGCCGCTGCATCCTAACAGCCAATGTGTCTATTCCTATCATTGTGAGATATGAGTGGAAGGGCGACTGAGCTGTTCCCACGTTTATATGTATCTCCCTCCAGACCTTGTCCAGATAGGCCTTCCTACCAGCCCTCTCCTTGTAGACTTCAAATTCAGGATACTTCTCTTCAGGCCAGTCGAAGTTTCCCGAGTCTACAATCATCCCTCCAAGGGCGTCTCCATGTCCGCTGAGATACTTCGTTGTAGAGTGGACTGCGATATCCGCCCCTAAACTGAAGGGGTTCAGAAGGTATGGTGTCGCCATCGTATTGTCTACTATCAGGGGGATACTGTTTCTATGTGCGATCTCGCTGAGCCTCTCAATATCTGGAACATCCATCTTAGGGTTTCCAATAGATTCGATGAAGATAGCCTTCGTCCTAGGTGTGATGGCCTTCTCATACTCTTCGAGGGCCGTCGACTCAACGAACTTGACTCTCACCCCGAACTTCCTCATCACATTTGAGAAGAGTAGGTAGGTTGACATGAATAGAGAGTTTCCTGAGACAATCTCGTCCCCACTCTGAACGATAGCGGCTACAGAGTTGTGTACAGCAGCCATCCCTGAAGATGTTGCAACTGCACCTACCCCACCTTCTAACTCGGCAACTCTATTCTCCAAGGCTTCAGTCGTAGGGTTCCTCAGCCTCTGGTAGATGAAACCTTTCTCTTTGCCTATGAAGACGTCGCTCAAATGCTCTGCTGTGAGAAATCTATGGGATGCTGTCTGGAATATGGGTGGCTGGGTGCTGCCGAACCACTCCTCAGGGTTGAGGCCGCTGTGAACAACCAACGTCTCAAATCTGTATTTTCTAGTGTTGCCAGTATTCAAGGCTTCTCAGTTACAACTTGTAGATGAGCTTAATATCTTTGTTGATTCGCCTAGTCTTTATGGTTGGTTTTTGACTCTGTCTGGGTCATCCAAGATTCATTCTAAAGTCGACTTCAACCCTCTAATATTTCGCTGAGACTTGGTTGTATGAATATTTTCAGCTGTAAATTATTCGAATATGATCTCTCTTATTCTCCTGTTCATCTCTCTGATCGTGTCATGTATCTTCTCTATTTTCTTCTGGCTCAGGTATGGGTAGTTCATTAGGAGTAGCCTATTCGTCTCTATAATGTCTTTGCGTAGCATGAATTTATCGATGTAGGTGTGGGCCGCCTCTATTCTCCTGACTATGTCGTAGTTTTCCTCAAGATATTTTATTCCCTCGTCTGTGATTGAGTATACTTTTCTATTGTTTTCTTGGGTTGCCTTAACATATCCCATGTCCTCGAGCATCTGCAGCGTTGGGTATAAGACTCCTGGACTTGGGGTGTACTGGAATTCTTCAGATATTGCTTTCATTAGGCCGTAACCGTGGTTTGACCTCTTCCTGAGTAGATTGAGGATGAGGAATCTTAGGTCTCCCCTCTCGAATATTCTTGTGTATCCTGTGTTCAGGTATGGTGTTGGGAGGGCTCTCGAATACATGTTTTGGATATATCTATAGACATATTTTTAAAGATATTTCTAAAACTTGAGAAACCTCATAATTTTAGGTCTACCTTCAGGAGACTTAGCCTCCATATCGACATAGAAGAATCCAAACTCCTCCTTCAAAGGATCAACAACCAAAGCAATCACGTGGGAGAACTGTTGCAGCATAAGCTGCGTCTTCACATCTACATCCGAGAGAAAGGCGCCTAACCCAAGATGGGAGTGGTACCATCCGACAATACTTCTCCCCCCACCCTCCTTCATTATCCTGTCAACTATCTCAGCCAGATTCTTAGGATCCACAGCCACCTCTGTCGCACCTGAGTATGAGGCTCGGCAGGAGATCGGCTCCTCAACTACAACAGTGTTGCCGACAACCCTGCCGACCAGTAACCCCACAACCTCCTCGTCAGGCTTACCTATCCTATTGGTATGTGCCTTAGCGTTTGCCATAACAGTCTCCGTGACACCTGGGGCAACCCCTATCTGGAATGGGGCAGGCTCCTCTCCTCTATATATTGTGAGTTGGGAGGAGATAGGAGTAGGCATCCTTATCCTTCTAATGGGAATACGCTCCTTAAAGATCAGGTCGAGGTCTCTGGATAATCTTTCGACTGAAACTTTTATCTCATCAACCTTGGATTGGAGCTCCTCAACAGAATCGTATAGGTCTCGAGTCTTGCCTCCGAAATAATCTTTTAAATCAGCGATCTGCGACTCAACGAACCTGGCGGCCCTCTCAGTATCTGACTGCATTGTAGACATGGAGCTCCTCAATGTCTTAACCTCAAGACTCAATGATTCGAGTCTATCCGTTATCGGCTTCTCCTTGGGCGCTATTTCTATCCGCACCCCACCTCTACGTCTGGCTTTTCCGGCTCTCCCTCTCCCCCTCTTTATAGCAGCTTTTCTTGAACCTGAAACATGCGTCTTAACCATTTTCGACGGCCACCGAATATCGATGGGAACCCATAAAATTTACCTGCAGGTGATCTGTCGGCTCCCAGAGTAAAAAACATGTCTACCAGACTCGGCAAAGATGCAACATTTGTACATTGGGCCGCCGGCAGACGGCAGGGTCTCTAACTTGCCGAGCAGACTCAGTTAAATACTCATACGCCCCAAATATTTCTGGATAGGGATGTAGAATATGGCTGAAGATGATAGGCTTGAAGTATTGACTAACATAATCAATAGAAGTAATTACATGTGTCCAACATGTAGGGAGATCTTTAACCAGCTGACTTGGGAGCTTCTGGAGGAACTTGAGAGAGTGTTACCTTCAAAGAAGAGGACGAGAAGGGTGAAGACTAAGTAAGAGACATGGTTTACTCCACCCTTCGGATATTATGTCGAGTATGCTGAGAGATACTTGGAGATGGACACTGATCTGGGATGATATACCTCTTTCACGTGAGAACCATGCCAATTCAATTCAATGGGTCATTTCTTCTTTTTTGGCTTCTTAACCTGTCGAGGTTTCCCCAAACCTTATCTCCTCCTGAGTCGTTTATAGGCCCTTCTGGAATTATATAATCGATATCATATCAATCTTACGTAGATGACAAGAATAATTGTTGAAAACCAAGTTAATAATGAAATATGCCCAAAATAATTCTGTTACTGTCTTCTGAAAGCGGTAAGCCTTAATGTCAAGGGAGTGAGATGGGTTGACAGGTTCTCGCAGAGCAACCCTCCAAATTTGGCTGCACACGTAGCAGCCTAGAAGCTGGGAGGATGGTGTGTGAGTGGGGCAGACACCCCCCCCACCCCCCCTAGGGGGGTCGGTTAAACTGGAGCTGCCGGACATCCATGGTCTGTCAGAGACTAGCCAGTTTAGTCAGTATCATTGGTGGAACATGGTATTTAGCCTGTTACAAAGTATAACTTTATCTATGTAAACTGTTACAAATTAGCCGGTAAGATTCAAGAAGTCTCTGAACCGCATATTCAGGGAAAGATTAAGGTTGGAATAAAATGTCTAGGAAGGGACTCCACTTAAAATTGGAGGAGCTGAAGACTGAGCTTGCCCAAGTGAAAGGCTTAGAGATCGCTATCGGCCGAATCATTGAGGAGGAGTGGGCTGAACCGGTAGGTCCTACACCCTTCCCTACACTTGCCTCTCTCAGAGAGTGGGATCTGAAACTGTTGAAGAAGTATAGGCCAATGTACCTTCCATACTGTGATGTCTGTTGCCTATGCACGATGGGTAAATGTGACCTCTCGAAGGGGAAGCTTGGAGCCTGCGGGCTTGACATATCCAAACAACAGTCCAGAGTAGTGCTATTAGCATGTTGCATAGGAGCAGCGACACACACCGGCCACGCAAGACATTTAGTTGAACATCTGATAGAGAAGTATGGTCCAGACTACCCAATAGACGTAGGGAGATCCGTAGGTGTTGAAGTTGAGGCGCCGGTCACGAGGCTTGTCTGCGGGGTCAGACCAAAGACCCTAGGTGATCTAGAGGAGATTCTAGACTATCTTGAAACCCAGATCGTGCATCTACTCTCATCGACCCATACAGGCCAGGAAGGTGACGAGCTAGATTTCGAATCGAAAGTCTTCCATGCAGGAATGATCGATCAGGTTGGAATGGAGATCGCTGACATAGCCCAGATCTCAACCTTCAACCTTCCGAGGGCCGACCCGAACGCACCCCTGGCCGATATAGGCCTGGGAACAGTAGACACATCGAAACCAGTGATCCTAGTAATAGGCCACAACGTCCCACCGTCAGTCGAAATAATAGATTACCTTGAGAGAAACGGTCTACATGACAAGGTTGAAGTCACAGGAATATGCTGCACCGCCCACGACATAACAAGGTATGAGCCGAGAGCAAAGATAATTGGGCCGATATCATGGCAGTTAAGATATGTCAGAAGCGGCGTCCCCGACGTGATAGTCGTCGACGAGCAATGTATCAGAGCCGATATTCTGGTTGAAGCCCAGAAGATAAGAGCTCCAGTAATAGCTTCATCGGAGAAGAACTGTCTAGGTTTGGCAGACCGAACAGAAGATCCAGTTGAAGAGATAGTCTCTGACCTGGCAGGTGGAAAATCGCCTGGAGCCTTGATCCTGAACCCAGAAAAAGTTGGGGAGGTAGCGGTCAAAACAGCATTTCAAGTCTATCCGGTCAGGGGCAAGTTCAAGGTTATTCCGGAGATAAACGAGCTCATCGGGGAGGCTAGAAGATGCACGAGATGCAACGAATGCAGAAGAGCTTGCCCAAACAATCTACCCATACCCGAAGCGGTCGGCGAGGCTGCAACAGGCAACCTCACAGGTTTAGCAAACCTCTATGACCTATGCATAGGCTGCGGCAGATGTGAAAGCGCCTGCCCAAACCACATAAGAGTACACTCCCTAATAGTCAAGGGTTCCGAGAGAAAGATCAGGGAAGAGAAGTATAAGGTAAGGGTTGGGAGGGGACCCATCCAAGACGTTGAGATCAGAAACGTAGGAGCCCCAATAGTCCTAGGCGAGATCCCAGGAGTCGTAGCACTGGTTGGATGCGCAAACTATCCTGAAGGAGGTATTGAAGTTGCTGAGATAGCTGAGGAGTTTCTGAAGAGAAGATACATCGTAGTCGCATCAGGATGCTCCGCCATGTCAATAGCCGCCTACAAGAATGAGGAAGGTAAAACCCTCTACGAAGCCTATCCAGGAACATTTGAAGCAGGGGGGCTCGTCAACGTAGGCTCATGCGTATCCAACTCACATATCGCTGGAGCAGCGATCAAGATAGCGAACATATTCGCCAAGAGAAACCTCAGGGCAAACTATGAAGAGATAGCGGACTACATTCACAATCGTGTAGGAGCCGTAGGCCTAGCATGGGGTGCGATAACGCAGAAGGCAGCCTCAATAGCCAGCGGATTCTGGAGGCTCGGAGTACCAGTCGTCGTCGGGCCACACGGATCAAAATATAGGCGAATGCTTCTTGGGAGGAGAGACCATGAAGAAGACTGGTATGTCTACGACGCCCGCACAGGCAACAGGGTCTATGCAGGCCCAGCGCCTGAACACCTATTCTATGCAGCTGAGACCAAGGAGGAGGCAATGGTTATGATGGCTAAACTATGTCTGAGACCAAACGACACCAGTAAGGGCCGAATGATAAAGCTTGCAAACTACATAGACATGCACAGGAAATTCTACGGCGTGATGCCAGACGATATTCCACAATATGTACGTAGAGAATCCGAGATCCCCGTCACAATGAAGGATGAGATAGTTAAGATCTTGAAGGAAAGCGGTTGGCAGGAGAAGCCAACCCCTGACCCTACACTTCTACCTAGACTGGTTGGGGTGAAGAGATAGAGATGATGCGGAGTGAACCTTGGCAGACAGCTGAGATCCCTGGCCCAGTAAGAGCACTCACAATATTGAAGCCTGAAGTTGCAGTCTCAGCCATAAATAGGTCCAAACATCCAATAATCGTCGTCGGCCACGAAGCAGTCGAGACGGAGCTGGAAGACGCGAAGCCCATAGACTACGCCATCAGAATAGCCGATTCGACAGAAGCCCAAGTCGTCGCTACAGCACATATTATTGGAGAGTTCATAAGTAGAGGATTCAAGAGAGCATGTTGGATGTCTATACTAGACATTGCGAATAGACTCAAAGATCCGGGTTGGGGAGGCCTCGACGGTAAAGGCCAATACGACCTCGCATTATTTATGGGCATACCATACTACATGGAATGGGTCACCCTCTCAAGCCTCAAACATTACGCACCCCACCTAAAAACAATCTCAATAGATAGGTTCCACCAACCCCACGCAACATGGTCTTTCCCAAACATCACATTGAAGGACTGGCAGAAACAGTTAGAGGCAATCGCAACTCAACTCGAGAGAAAATAATATTTCCAAATCAAACCATCTTAAGCCATATCTCAGAATAACCTTAACCAAGCAGCCTACCGACCAATGATGCACGCCAGAACATAATAACTACATCATAGAGAAATCTGTTTAGCCTCGGCTTGATCGGAGGCTTTCAACAGCCTTCTCCGCCCAGTCAGGATCCGATAGGAGCGCCCGACCCACACCGACCAAGTCTGCAACCCCCCTCCTGAGAACCTCATCTGCAAACCCAGCAGTTCTTATTCCTCCAGTCGTTATTACCGGAACATTCACAGCCCGCCTTATACCCTCAGCCAACCTTGTGAAATAACCCTCCCCATGGAGGTTAGGCGGTCTGGAGCCACATAATCCACCAGACACATCGATGATCGATACCCCATAATCGACAAGCGACTTCGCTATCTTCCTCGAATCATCCAAGGTCAAGCCGCCAGGCATCATATCGTCAGCCCCCAAACGGTAAAGCACAGGAATATTCTCTCCAACCTCCCCAACAACTTCAGCTACAACCTCCAATGGGAACCTCATCCTATTCTCAAGGTCTCCACCATACCTGTCGATGCGCCTGTTAGTTATTGGAGAGCAGAACTGGTTCAGGAGGAAGCCGTGGGCTCCATGAATCTCAACAGCATCGAATCCAGCCTTCAAAGCCCGCCTAGCCGCTGAACCGAAATCTTTCACTATCAAACAAATATCTTCCAAAGTCAACTCTCGAGGAGTCTCCCCACTCTCAACATCTGGAATAGGAGATGGAGATACAGGTTGAGTCTTACAAACCTTAGACGTCGCCCTTCTACCGGCATGGTTGATCTGAATAGCGACAGGCACATCAAACCTGTGAATAGCCTCGACCAGCCTCGACAGACCATCCAAAAGATGGTCGCCATAGATTCCAAGTTGCCTCACAGAATATTTTCCATCCAACCTAACATAGCTATGTTCAACGATCACCAAGCCGACAAACCTGCAGCGCCTCCTATAATGGCCTATAAGAGCCTCAGTCACCTCCCCCGACTCTGAGGCGAGATCACTCGCCATGGGAGGCATGACAATCCTATTCTTAAAATACAGCCCCTTTACCTCGAGTGGATCAAGCAGCGAGGCCAAAATCTCACATCCAAACATTAAAGACACGAATTAGAATAAGAAGTTTTACAGCATCTGTGAGGGGCGCCTACAGGTTACTTAGGGACCACAGGTAAAGCTCCCCACTCACTAGTTTGTTCCCCGACACATTAACCTAAATCTTTCATCTGAGAATATTAAACAGGGGATGTTTAATGTCCGGTCGGGCAACGCAACGCTTCGTCTCATTAGCTATAATAGTCACATTAACCATTTCGATATGGTCTGGATACCTCTATTTCCAAGCTTATAGGCTATCCCAAGAGTCCAGCATGAAGCTCGATGAAGCCAAGAAATCTCTTGAGGAGGTGACCCAACTCATCAAGGAGGCGTCGTCTAAACTCGATGAAGCTAAGCAGATAGCTTCCGAAGGTAAGACAAAGATCGATGAAGCAAACAGGATACTCAGTGAGACTGAGAATCTCCTGAGAGATATTAGACGTCAAGGGATCATATATGTAAACGCAGTTTCCGTCGACAGGCCCCCTCAGACAATGTATTTCGCAGGGGAACCCTTAATCGCAGTCAGGGTCAGAATGAGTATAGCATCACCTTCAAACCTACCAATCTACTATGAATCTAAGATAGTGAACCCCGCTGAGTCAAAGATCAACTTCAGCGGGGCAACATTCAGCTTCAGTGAGTATGTTAAGGTGACGGATGGTCAGCCTGATGGGGAAAACCCGGTCTGGAGCACCCAACCGACATCTTTGGGGGCAGAAGTCAAAGAACTATATCTCTGGATAGGTCTCAGAAGCCTCGCATTTCAGAGAAAACAGATATTTCTATCAGACCCAAAGACCAACATGACTGTAGTGGTCGAATTGAAGATGGAGCTCCTTCAAGCCCATACAAATTTGGTTTTGAACCAGGCGAAAGCACAGATCATATTCGAATTCAAGTGTGGAGAAGCCTCAGCCAGACTGATCGATTGGGGGCCGAGAATCATCCGTTAAGATGTTCCGCCGCCACCGACAATTACCAATACCCCGTTGCTAGCCCCAGATCTCCAGCCCTTCATTTGAACAGGTTTCCAGCCTCAAACAACCATTCAAGACCCAGTGAGCAGAACTCAACAATATGGCATCCTTTCCTCCAGGTGATCGGATAGACGCTCAAAAACATTCAGCCACATAATATTTATTAGAGTGATTATGATTGCTAATAGCAGGCTCCTTATCCGAACCGTTTAAAATGTCGGTGAGGGGCTTCTTCTGAGGATAGGAGCGGTTACCCCTGTTGAGTAGGGAGATAAAAAAGAGAGACTTCATCTTCGAACATGAGCTTGTGCCTAAACATACAATACTGTCTAAGGAGGAGGCTGAGGAGGTCTTGGAGAGATACCATATTAAACCGTATCAGCTACCATATATAAGGGCTTCAGACCCTGCAGCGGTGGCTATCGACGCGAAGCCTGGGGACATAGTGAAGATAGTGAGAAAAAGCTCAACAGCCGGGGAGATAGTTGTCTACCGATATGTTGTTGAAGATTAATGTTTGGAGGTATGAAGTTTGCCTGAATCTTACTCTGACTCGAAGCTTTGGAATGTTATGAAGAGCTATTTGAAGGAGACAGGTCTCGTAAGGCAGCATATAGACTCCTACAATGAATTCATCAGGAAAGAGCTCCAGTCGATAATCGACGAGGTTGGGGAGATACCGATAGAGGTTGAGGAGAATCCTTTCAAGATAAAGCTTGGAAGGATAGAGGTTGGAAGCCCAAGGGTCATTGAGGTCGACGGTTCAGAGAGGAGAATATATCCTGCTGAAGCAAGAATAAGAAACCTAACCTACGCCGCACCATTACATCTTGAGATGACTCCCATAGTCGGGGAGAAGACTGGTCCACCTGAGATTGTGTACATAGGCGACCTTCCTGTAATGCTCAAGTCTGAGATATGCCCACTATCGAGACTCAGCCCCGAAGAACTGATCGCTGTAGGTGAGGATCCCCTAGATCCTGGAGGCTACTTCATAGTAAACGGTTCAGAGAGGGTCGTCGTAGCTCTGGAGGATCTGGCTCCGAACCGTGTCTTAGTCGACGTTGAGAAGGTTGGTTCAAACCCAAACTATAAAGCCAAGATCTTCTCCACAACCGTCGGGTTCAGGGCGAGGATAGAGGTCACTATAAAGAGCGATGGAGCTATCTACGTATCAATGCCAGGTCTACCTGCAGACATACCTTTCGTAATAATCATGAAAGCGCTGGGTGTTGAAGCAGACTCAAAAATCGCAGAGCTCGTATCACCAGATGAAGAGATTCAGAATGAGCTCGAAGAATCCTTTGAGAGGTCTCTAGACGTCACATCAACCAAAGACGCATTCCTATTCATAGGCAACAGGCTAGCTCCTGGACAGATTGCTGAATATAGGCTCAAGAAGGCTGAAACTCTGATAGATAGAAACTTTCTCCCCCACCTCGGCAGACTTCCAGAAGATAGAATTGCAAAATCACACTTCCTAGCTGAGATAGTTAACAAGCTCGTTGAACTGAAACTTGGAAGGAGACAACCTGACGATAAAGACCATTATGCAAATAAGAGGATGAGACTCGCAGGACCCTTACTTGCAGAGCTGTTCAGAATAACCTTCAGAAACCTAGTTAGGGACCTTAAGTATCAGCTTGAGAGAATAACGATTAAGAGAGCCGCAGCCTTCACCATAGCGAACGCCGTCAGACCTGGAATAGTCACTGAGAGGATTCAACATGCCATGGCTACTGGAAACTGGGTGAGAGGAAGAGTAGGAGTCACACAGCTCCTCGACAGAACAAACTTCTCCTCAACCCTCAGCCACCTGAGAAGGATCCAGTCACCCCTGAGCAGGAGCCAACCAAACCTCGAAGCAAGAGATCTCCATCCAACCCATTGGGGTAGACTCTGCCCTAACGAGACCCCTGAAGGCTCAAACTGCGGCCTCGTCAAGAACCTCGCCCTCTCAGCAACAATATCGATTGGAATAGATCAGAAGAAAGTTGTTGAGAGACTCATAGAGTTAGGACTCATACCCATCGATAAGGCTGATAGAAAGGTTAGGGAGACAGGTGCAAAAGTATATGTCGACGGCATGATAGTTGGATACGTTACAGGTCCGAAGACATTCGTTGAAAAGATCAGAACGTTAAGGAGAAGAGGCGAACTCAGTTCAGAGTTGAATGTAGCTTACATTCCGCCAAGCCACGAGAAGTCGAATGTCGAAGTTTACGTCAACTGCGACTCAGGAAGGGTTAGGAGACCACTCATCATAGTTCACAACGGAAGACCCAAGTTAACCAAGGAGATAGTTGAGAAAGTCAATGCTGGCGAGATGACTTGGAGTGACCTAGTCAAGGAAGGTATAGTGGAGTATCTGGATGCTGATGAGGAGGGTGACTCCCTGATAGCCCTCGACGAATCTAAGATAAACGGTAGAACAACCCATCTCGAGATCGCACCCTACATGATAATGGGCATATGTTCATCCATCATACCATACGCTGAACATAACCAGTCACCTAGAAACGCCTACGAGTCAGCAATGGCGAAGCAGGCCCTAGGAATATTCGCCACAAACTATGCGAATAGAACAGACTCCAGATCCCACATCCTCATCTACCCCCAAGTCCCCCTGGTGAGAACAAAACCTATGGAGAGCATATTCTTCGACGATAGGCCATCAGGCCAGAACTGTGTAGTAGCCATCCTCTCACTTCAAGGATACAACATGGAGGACGCTATAATTGTGAACAAATCCTCAGTAGACTTCGGACTTGCAAGATCAATGTTCTTCAGAGTATATGAAGCCGACACAAGACAGTATCTCGGAGGCTTGAGGGATCGATTTGAGATTCCTGAACCTGGAACCAGAGGTTACAGGGGAGACCGGTACTACAGGCTACTAGAGGAGGATGGAATAATATCGGTTGAGTCCCCAGTCTCAGGAAACATGGTTTTGATAGGTAGGGTGAGCCCCCCAAGATTCTTGGAGGAGTATAGAGACTTCGAGGTTAGAGGACCAACCAAGAGAGACTCCTCAGTATGTATGAGACCCTCAGAGTCAGGTGTTGTAGACCAAGTCTTCATGACTGAGTCTATCGAGGGAAGCAGACTCGTCAAGGTAAAGGTTCGAAACCAAAGGATACCTGAGCTCGGCGACAAGTTCGCTTCAAGACACGGCCAGAAAGGAGTTATTGGAATGCTCATCTCAAAGGAGGATATGCCCTTCACAGAGAACGGCCTAGTACCAGACATAATAATAAATCCACACGCCATACCTTCAAGAATGACGGTAGGCCAGTTCATCGAATCTATAGCAGGCAAACTGGCGGCTGTGACAGGGATACCTGTAGACGGAACACCATTCAGCAACGACGACCCATCCACACTGCAGGAGGCCCTGCTTAGACTAGGCTTCCAATATAATGGTCGTGAAGTACTATACAACGGATTGAACGGCAAGAAGTTTGAGGCAGATATCTTCATAGGTGTCGTATACTACCAGAAACTCCACCACATGGTCGCCGATAAGATGCATGCCAGGGCCAGAGGTCAAGTGCAGATGTTGACCAGGCAACCCACTGAAGGTAGGGCTAGAGGTGGAGGTTTGAGGTTCGGCGAGATGGAGAGGGACTGCCTCATAGGGCACGGCGCATCAGCCCTACTGAAGGATAGGCTTCTTGAGGAGTCTGACCTTTACACAGCTATGGTCTGCGAGAACTGTGGGCTCCTAGCCTACTATGATGCTAGGCAGAACAAGTATGTCTGCAGAGTCTGCGGTGAGAAGACAGTGATCTCCCCCGTAGCAATATCATACGCATTCAAACTTCTAATACAGGAACTAATGTCTCTAGGCGTGGCGCCTAGACTTCTAATAGGAGAACGTGCATAGGCAATGTTGGCTGCAGAGGAATCTTACAAGACAATTGAAGGCATAAGGTTCTCCCTACTATCGCCGAACGAGATAAGGAGACTCTCAGCAGTAGAGGTGCAGACAGCCGACACATATGATGAGGACGGTGTGCCTATAGTTGCAGGGTTGATGGACGGTAGACTTGGAACCTTGGAGCCAAGACAGAAATGCAGAACCTGCGGAAACACAGCAACCCTATGCCCAGGCCACTTCGGACACATAGAGCTCTCAGAGCCTGTAATACATGTAGCTTTCGTGAAGCTTATACATCGACTACTCTCAGTAACATGTAGAAACTGTGGCAGAATACTCCTCCCAGAGGATAAGATAGAGGAGTATAAGGAGAAGATTGAGGAGGTTAAAAACAGGCTCAACACAGTTCCAGAATCCCTCTACATCAGAATACTCAAGCATGCAAAGAAGAGTATGGAGTGCCCACATTGCGGTGCCAGACAATACCCTATAGAACTTGTGAAACCCACCTCATTCCATGAGGCTGTTGAGGGTGGCGCTCCGAAGATTCCTCCAAGCGCAATAAGGGAGAGGCTTGAAAGAATCCCTGATGAGGATCTTAAACTTCTAGGGATGGACCCCCAGGCGGCGAGGCCTGAATGGATGGTTATACAGGTCTTACCTGTTCCACCTGTAAGCGTCAGACCGTCGATAACACTCGAGTCTGGAATAAGATCTGAAGACGACATCACCCATAAACTTGTAGACATAATAAGGATAAACCAGAAGCTCGGAGAGGCCTTAGAGTCAGGTGTCCCAATAAACATTATTCAGGAACTTCACGACCTCCTCCAGTACCATGTAACAACATACATAGACAACGAGGTCTCAGGTCTACCTCCGGCCCGCCACCGGTCTGGAAGAGCCCTCAAAACCATATGTCAGAGGCTGAAAGGCAAGGAGGGTAGGTTCAGAGGAAACCTCTCAGGTAAACGTGTAGACTTCTCAGCGAGAACAGTCATATCTCCAGACTTGAACATAGACATCAATGAGGTTGGGGTTCCAATAGAACTAGCCATGAAATTGACGATTCCTGAGAAGGTTACTGAATGGAATCTTGAGGAGATGAAGCAGCTTATCAGGAACGGTCCAGACCAGTATCCTGGAGCCCTCTACATAGTCAGACCTGACGGTAGAAGGATAAGGCTGGAGTTCTTCCCTGAGAGGGAGAGTATAGCTGAGAGCATAGGGCCAGGCTTCACTGTTGAGAGACACTTGAAAGACGGCGACATAGTCCTATTCAACAGGCAACCTTCACTCCACCGAATGTCTATAATGGCCCATTCAGTGAAGGTCCTACCTTACAAAACTTTCAGGTTAAACCCATGCGTCTGCCCCCCATACAACGCCGACTTCGACGGGGACGAGATGAACCTACATGTTCCTCAAGGAGAAGAAGCTAGGACAGAGGCTAAACTTCTCATGCAGGTTCAAGACCAGATCCTATCCCCCAGATATGGGGGGCCAATAATAGGTGCGATAAGAGATCTTTTGAGCGCATCATATATTCTCACCGCCGAAGACACGATGCTTACAAAGGAGGAGGTTGGCAGACTCATAGTCGCAGGAGGCTATGAAGGTGAGCTCCCTGAACCTGACGTTAAAGCGCCTGAGCCTAAATGGTCGGGAAAGACCATATTCAGCCTATTCATCCCTAAAGGCTTGAACTTCACCTCGAAGTCAAACCTGTGCAACGTATACAAGTGCACAGAATGTAAGAGGGAGAAGTGTCCATACGACTCTTACATAGTCATTGAGAATGGAATTCTGAAGCAGGGTGTGATAGACAAGAATTCCATAGGTGCAGAGAGGTCTGACAGCCTCTTCCATAGAATAGTTAAAGACTATGGAACAGAGGAGGCTAGGAGATTCCTAAACTCCATATCTAAGGTTCTGGACAGATTCATAACTCTGAGAGGATTCACCTACAGTTTCGACGAGTTGATCATACCCCAAGACGTCAAGGATAGAATAAGAAAGGCTATAGTCAAGGCTGAGGAGAGGGTGAACGAGCTCGTCCAAGAGTATAGGAGGGGAACGTTGGAGAGGCTCACAGGCCACACCATGGAGGAGAGTCTGGAGATATATATTATGGATGAGCTCTCGAAGGTGAGAGACTCTGCAGGCGAGTATGCTGAGAAATACTTCCAACCAGACAACAGTGGAATAGTGATGACTAGGGCAGGTGCAAGGGGTTCGATGCTGAATATAGGTCAGATGACTGCCTGTCTGGGCCAACAGTCAATAAGAGGTAAGAGGATTCTCAGAGGCTACCGTGACAGAACCCTCCCATTCTTTGAACCGAACGACGTCGGCCCAGAAGCAAGGGGCTTCGTCTACTCCTCATATAGGGACGGATTGAATCCTGTAGAGTTCTTCTACCATGCGGTCGGAGGGAGGGAAGGCTTGGTTGACACCGCTGTAAGAACCCAGCAGAGCGGCTACATGCAGAGGAGACTCATAAACGCCCTAGAACATTTGAGGGTCGAATATGATGGGACCGTGAGGGATTCAAACGGAAACATCGTCCAATTCAGATATGGGGAGGACGGTGTCGACACAGCGAAGAGCGACCATGGAAAAGCCGTAAACATCGAACTCCTAGTTGAGAGGGTCAGACTATTCTCTGAGAAGGGAGATCCTGCCAGCAAGAAATATATTGAGTCGAAGATAGAGGCTGTTGCAGAGAGACTGACGCCAAGCCTAGTTGAAGATCTGAAAAGAAACCTTTTGAAGGCGAAGCTTACACGTAAAGGAGTCGACCAGACAATAGAGCTCACCCTACAAAACTATGTTCAATCACTAATAGAGCCAGGTGAGGCTGCTGGAATAGTTTCAGCCCAGTCTATAGGCGAGCCTGGAACACAGATGACCCTCAGAACATTCCACTTCGCAGGAGTCAGGGAGCAGAACGTGACCTTGGGCCTACCTAGACTGATAGAGATAGTCGACGCTAGGAAGACCCCCTCAACACCAACCATGACAGTCTACCTTGAGAAAGAGTATAGAAACAGGAGGGATAAGGCCCAGGAGATAGCGAACGCGATCACATACACAACCCTCGAAGACGTCGTTGAGAGTATAGCTGTAGACATAACAGGAATGAAGATTCTGGTCAAACTCGACCAGAACGCAATGAAGAGTAGAGGAGTAACCCTCCAAGATGTACGTGAAGCCTTGAACCCTCCAAACTGCGAAGTCAAGATAGAAAAATATGATGTAGAGATCAAGGCCAAAGATATGGAGATAGAGCAGTTCAAGAGATTCACTCAACGCATCAGACAGTTCAGGCTCAAAGGCGCACCTTCAGTCAGGAGAGCAATGGTTATGGAGGATGAGGGAGAATGGATAATAAGAACCGAAGGCTCAAACTTGGAATATGCCTTCTCAATCCCAGGAGTAGACAAGACAAGAACCATATCAAACAATATGCATGAGGTCGCCGAAGTTCTTGGCATAGAGGCTGCTAGAAACGTCATAATAAAGGAGGCTATGAACGTTCTTGAAGAGCAGGGTCTAGACGTAGATATAAGACACATCATGCTAGTAGCTGACATGATGACGAACTCAGGCGTAGTATTGCAGGTTGGCAGACATGGAATAAGTGGAGAGAAAACCTCGACACTGGCTAAAGCAGCCTTCGAGATAACAATTCCAACAATCGTCGAAGCCTCAGTTAAAGGGACTAAAGACATGCTCAGAGGAGTTGCTGAAAACGTGATCGTAGGCCGCCAGATACCTATGGGAACAGGGCTGATAGACGTATACATGTCGATTCCTGAGAAGGAGGTTTAAGCGACGATAGACTTCAACAAGCAGATAAACATAGCCTTGAAGAGAGGCAAGGTTGAGTTAGGATCCAAGTCAGCGTTGACGGCGGCTAAGACTGGAAAGGCGAAACTCATAATTCTAGCCTCAAACTGTCCTGAGAACCTTAAAGACCAGATCTTAAAAAACGCTAAGGCCTCAGGGATACCGACCCACCTCTACAGCGGGACAAGCAGAGACCTAGGAACCGTATGTGGGAAACCATTTATAGTCGCAGCTATAACAGTTAAAGACGCTGGAGACTCAGAGATACTTAAACTGGCTGAAGGGGAAGATGCAAACACCAAGAATTAGACTCAAGGGCGAAGAAATGAAGTTCATGGCCCTATTCGAGAGCATCACAGGGGCCACATCGAAAGACTGTCTCATAGACGAGGAGAATGACAGGATAATTCTCGTAGCAAAGAAGGGAGATATGGGTCTAGCCATAGGGAAGGACGGTAGAAACATAAACACCTTAAGAAGAATGACAGGCCGCAGGATAGAGGTGGTTGAGGCTGCAGACGACCCTGAACAGTTGATAAGAAACTCCCTAGCCCCAGCGAAGGTAAGGGCAGTCAGGATAACTGAGAAACAGAATTCCAAAATAGCTGTAGTGGAGGTTGAACCGAAGGATAAAGCCATAGCCATAGGCAAGAATGGGAAGACAATCGATAAGACGAGGCTCCTTGCAAAGAGATACTTCCAGATAGACCACGTAATAATAGCTTAACCGGCACGCTACACCCAAAAGGACTATATATGCAGCCTGAAGATACATTATGGAAGAACCTTTAGGCAAATATCATTTTTGATCGTTAAGAATAGGAATAAACTTAACTGAGGCCTACTATTACTCTAATTGTCGAAAAGAAATTTTATCGTCTATTGAGGGTTGCGTAGGTTGGATAGGGTGAAGACAGGAATACATGGGCTTGACGAGCTCTTGGGTGGGGGGCTCCCTAAAGGTAGGGTTATCCTGATCATAGGAACCCCAGGATCAGGAAAGACAATTTTATGCGCCCAATTCCTTTTGAAAGGAGCTAGAGATTATGGTGAGAACGGAATATACGTAAGTTTGGATGAGAGTAGAGACCAGTTTATGGAGGAGATGTCTTCCTTCAAGTGGGACTTCGAAAAACTTGAGAAGATGAGATGCTTCTCATTCATAGACGCCTCACCTATAAGGAAGATTCAGGGGCCGGTGACCATCGGTAAGTTGACGCTTGGAAAGAGGGATTTCTCACTGTTGAGTCTGATAGAAGGGGTCAGGTCGAATGTGAAGGCGGTTGGAGCTGAGAGGGTTGCATTAGACCCTCTGGCCTCCCTTATCTTCCAATATCCAGACCCTGCTGAGCGGAGGACAGCGATATTAGATTTGATAGAGGCCTTGATCCATGTTGGAGCCACATGCCTGATAACGAGTGAGCTGAAGATGACTGGTTCTGGGAGGATTCTGCAGGAGGAGGAGTATCTTGCTCACGGCGTTATCTTGATGAGAACCCTTAAAGCTGGAAAGTCTACGGTCCGTATAATGGAGATTGAGAAGATGAGAGGAATCCAGATAGACGATCAGCCTCGACCTTACAAGATAACACCCAATGGTATAGAGGTGTACCCACATGAATCGGTCTTTTAATTCCTCTACTTTGATATGCTCCAAAGTCTATCGAAAAGTTCGTCATACAATTCTGTGAATATTTTATTCCTCGTCCAGAATGCCGTGTCTGAACCGTAATCTATCTTGGAGTCGTCTGGACTGCTCTCCACTACAAGCATCTCCCTACCATCAACCAATATGAGGCCGGTCTTGAAATGTTTACTCATCTGCCTTAGTTCTACAATCTCAGACAACTCTTTGGCAACCTCACTCTTCAGTGAGCCTGCCGACATAACCTTTACAGTTACACCTCTTTTCCTAGCGGCTTCGAGAACTCCGTAATGGGCCTTATACATTCTTACCAGGCCTTGAGCGCTTACACAAAATTTCACCGACTTCTTTGAGTCACTCAACATTTGGCCGACCCTATCGATGACGTTCCGTCTACCCTCAATCTTCAAGAATTCCGTAGTCTCCTTCGAAACCCCACGTCTAATCAACCTACTAGACTCGTAAGACAATATGAGTTTCTGGACAATCTCCTCAGACTCCTCTATCTCCCTACTCAACCTCTCTATTATCGGTGTCAACACTTCAGCTGGATTTGAAGGGACGTAAAGCTCAGGTCTCCCAGATATGACGCTCAATAAACCTTTACGCTCAAGCTCCCTTATAGATCCGTAAGTCTTGGTCCTCGGCACATGCCCGAAGAAGCTGACCTCACTCGCCTTCAGGGGGCCCATCCTGACTAGGGTAAGATATATTCGTGCCTCATATTCGGTCAAGCCTAAACGTCTGAGAGCGGAGACCTCCCTATCTTCAACAGCCAAAACCTATACCACCAGACCAAAACATTTGAGAGGGGTTCAATAGTCTAGAAAACATCACCCTACACCCTCAACCCTTTTAGTAATACCCATCCAAAGTATTTAGATTATGCCATAGGCCGGAAGAATTATACTTCCGGCTAAGTTTTTATAACTCCCACTCCAATTCAATTGTAGATGGGAAAGAGTTCAAGAGGCCTCTTGGCTGCTAGAAAGCTGAAGCGAATAAGGAAGAAGATGAGGTGGAAGTATGCCCCATACAAGAGGAGGATGCTTGGCCTAGACTATAAGGCGGACCCCCTCCAAGGAGCCCCCCAAGCCAGAGGAATAGTCCTAGAGAAGGTTGGTGTAGAGTGCCGCCAACCAAACAGCGCAGTCCGAAAGGCGGTTAGGGTTCAACTGATAAAGAACGGCAAGGTCATAACAGCATTCACCCCTGGGGACGGAGCCCTCAACTTCATAGATGAACATGACGAAGTCACCGTATGCGGCATAGGTGGGGCTGAAGGTAAATCTATGGGCGATATTCCAGGAATAAGATATCAAGTCTTCAAAGTCAACAACGTCTCACTCGACGCCCTCCTCTCAGGTAAGAAGGAGAAGCCGAGACGCTGAGATACTGGTGGGCACCTTCAATTTCCTAGATTCTCAAACATTAGGATCAACGATCTTACTTTGAATTGGGGGGATGCCGGGGTTGCCTAGAGATTCAGACTTGAATCGGGAAGCCAGGTAAGGCGTCGGCTTGCTAAACCATGTAGAGAGCCGATGACCCTTACGGGTCACGTGGGTTCAAATCCCACCCCCGGCGCCATCAAAAAATTTAACCAGACATCACTTTTGATCTCGGAATGAAGTTTAAATTTTCAGTTTTAGCTAATATTCCCTTGGAAGTGTTTGCTGCGGCTCAATGTGAAACATCTATGAAGCAAGTTTCGGATGCTTTACAGGATGGGAAGCCTAAGGGTCGTCTAGGAATCTTTAGGGGCCTCTAGGCTATCTTCTATCTCACCTTACAACTTGATTTTCGCTTGCTGGGAAAGGAGGACGTACTCCATACTGAGAAGTTATTTTAACGTCCATTATTTATTGGGGTAAGCGGGCTTATTTACAGATGTTTTTGTGTTCCTCAAAGATTTCTCCGAAGGCCTTGCAGAAATAAATACACGCTTTCGCTGTTCCTACTTGCCCCTTCTCGGTTAGGCTGTAGATAACTCTTCTCCCTTCTCTTTTTGTTTTTACAAGGCCTCTGGCCTTGAGATCCTTGAGTGCTGGGTATAGTGTTCCTGGATTAGGTTTTCCGCCCCTTCTCTTTCCTATTTCTTCAGCTATCTCTTGGCCGTACATCTCTCTCTTGGATAGGAGCCATAGGATGAGGAATGAGAGCATACCTCTCATGTCGCAGCATTCTGTAGTCATGTCTTTGAGATTCTTTGCCATGATTATATTGGTTGTCCAATATTTTTAAATACTTTTCCATCATATTGGGCATCCAATATAATTTAGGGGAGAGTGAGCTGGGATAAGAATCAAAGAATTGATAAGGAGCCGATACGCCGAAGTTGCCAGCAAACCATGCTGCAGTCCCGAAACAACCTTAAAACCAGCCCTACGTGCTGAGGCGATCGGATACATTCGAGAAGAACTTAAAGAGATTCCTGAATCAGCTATAGAGTTGGCTTCTGGATGCGGAGATCCTGTAGCATCAGCCGAACTGATGGAAGGGGAGGTAGTATTAGATCTAGGGTCAGGGGGAGGGGTCGATGCCTTTATCGCAGCAAAGATGGTAGGGGAAAAAGGTAAAGTCATAGGAGTAGACATGACTCGAGAAATAGTTGAAAGAGCAAGAATAAGCGCAGAGAATATGGGGGTTCAGAATGTAGAGTTCATGCTTGGAGATATAGAGGATCTTCCGATCGAAGACGAGTCTGTCGACGTAGTAATAAGCAACTGTGTAATCAACCTTTCACAGGATAAGTCAAGGGTGTTCGAGGAGGCCTATAGGGTTCTAAAACATGGTGGCCGCATCATAATATCTGACATCGTAAGCAGAGGCGCGTTACCAACATCTATCAGAGAAGATACGGAAGCTTGGGTTGAATGTGTAGCTGGAGCATTGCCGGCTGATGAGTACCTGAAAACGATCAGAGACGCGGGATTCATGGATCTAGAGGTTTTATCTGAAAATACCGCATGCTGCTGGCCTGGAGCCAGCAACATCTATAGCGTCAAGGTTAGGGCTCAAAAAACATAAAATATATATACTCTCTTTCTACTCTCAAAATCTATCCCATTCTATTGGAACAAAAAATCTTTTTAACATGCAACGTGGACAGTTTCTAGCCGAGAAAACTGTCTGGGTAGGCTTTCGAGAATGGAGCAGAAAGCTTGGCATTCAATGGGTGTCGATGAGGTTCTGCAGAGCCTCAAGACTGGAGTAGATGGGTTGTCTGATGAGGAGGCTGAACGTAGACTCCAAGAATATGGACCCAACGAGCTTAAGGCCGAGAAGAAACGTTCTCCAATAAAACTTCTGCTTGAGCAATTCACAAATATTTTAATTGTCATCCTTATTATCGCAACAATATTCTCAGCTCTGATTGGTGAGTATGTAGATGCAATCGTGATCATAATCATTGTTGTAGCTTCAGCAGGCCTAGGTTTCACTCAGGAGTATAAGGCTGAAAAAGCTATTGAAGCCTTGAAGAAGATGTTATCTCCAACGATCACTGTCATCAGGAATGGGGTGGAGAAGGAGATTCCGTCGAAAGATATTGTGCCTGGAGACATAATACTTCTTGAGGCGGGAGACAAGGTTCCGGCGGATGCGAGGCTGATAGCGGTTACTAACCTGCATGTCGATGAGTCTCCTCTAACAGGGGAATCTATTCCCGTAACCAAAGACTTGAAGCCGCAGCCGCCAGAGACCTATATTGCTGATAGAAAGAATGTTGTCTTCTCTGGAACCACAATCACTTACGGTAAGGGGAGGGCCGTCGTCACAGCAACAGGTATGTCGACCGAGTTTGGAAAGATAGCGAAGGAAGTTGCTGAAGCAGTTGAAGAACAGACACCTCTAGAGAAGAGGACGGCTGAGATAGGTAGATGGCTTGGAACAATCTCCCTTCTCGCATGTTTCTCAGTAGCAGGATTCGGCATCGCAAGAGAGTACATCATCAAGGGTTCACTGTCAATACCGTTCATGTTAGAGATGGTTACGTTCGGCATAGCATTGGCAGTTGCCGCTGTACCTGAGGCTCTGCCAGCCATAGTTACAGGAACCCTGGCCATAGGTATGCATGAGATGGCTAAAAGAAATGCATTGGTCAGAAGGATGCCGGCGGTTGAGACACTAGGTTGCACGACAGTGATATGTTCAGACAAGACAGGAACCTTGACTAAGGGTGAGATGACTGTCCGCCGAATATATGTGGATGGGCAGACAATAGAGGTTACAGGAGTAGGCTACACACCTAAGGGGGCACTTCTTATTGGAGAAAGAACAGCTAACATTAAGAGTCAAGCTTTCTCCATGTTGGCTTCAGCATCAATACTTTGTAATGATGCCAAGCTCGAGTATAAAGATGATAGATGGCAGATCAGAGGCGACCCCACTGAGGGAGCATTGATAGTCGCCGCTGAGAAAGCTGGTTACCGTCAAGAAGAGTTGAGGAACAAATATCCACGTGTGGGTGAGGTGCCTTTCAGCTCCGAAAGGAAACGTATGAGTACAGTACATCCATGGCCTCAAGGCGGAAAAATTGTCTTTGTGAAGGGAGCCCCAGAAATAGTCTTGGAACGTTGCAGCCAAATAAATGAGGAAGGTAAGGTTGATGAGTTAACCGATTTTAAGAAGCGTGAAATACTCAAGGTCAATGAGGAGATGGCTGCCGCCGCATTACGAGTGTTGAGCTTCGCATACAAAACTATTCCCGAGACGATGAAAGAGTATGACGAGGAACACTTGGAGAACAACCTGATATTTCTAGGTCTGATGGGTATGATAGATCCTCCGAGGGAGGAGGCTATTGAGGCAGTCGCCATATCCAAGAAGGTTGGTATGAAGCCTATAATGATCACAGGCGACCACAAGCTCACAGCGGTTGCCATAGCCAAGGAGATGGGCATATATCAGGAAGGCGACATCGCCCTGACAGGGAGTGAACTTGATCAGATGAGTGAAGAGGAGTTTGGACGAATAGTTGATAAGGTCACAGTCTATGCGCGCGTATCCCCAATACACAAGTTGAAGATAGTCAAGGCATGGAAGAGTAGGGGCGAAGTTGTCGCTATGACCGGAGATGGGGTTAACGACGCGCCTGCGGTGAAACATGCAGACATAGGGGTCGGCATGGGAATAACGGGAACAGAGGTTACTAAAGAAGCGTCAGACATGGTCCTGGCAGACGACAACTTCGCCACAATAGTCAAGGCTATAGAGCAGGGTAGAAGAATCTTCGACAATATAAAGAAGTATCTAACATATCTTCTGCAATGTAATATCACTGAAGTGCTGGTTATAGGCGGCGGAGTATTGGCAGGTTTACCCTTACCTCTCCTTCCAGCCCAGATATTATGGGTCAACCTGACCACCGACGGGCCACCAGCCCTTGCTCTTGGAGTTAGTCCACCAGACCCAGACGTTATGAATAGGCCGCCGAGAAACCCTAGAGAGACGATGTTCACAGGCGAGGTCAAGGCGATGTTGACTCTGGTTCCACTAATACTATCCCCTATACTCCTCCTAGCATTCATAAATGATCTCGATCTGGGCGTGGAGGAGGCTAGGACAACCCTATTTCTAGTCCTCGTATTCTTCGAGTTGGTGGTAGCATTGAACTGCAGGTCACTCACACACTCGATCTTCAAGGTCAGGCCTGACAAGTACCTTTCTCTGTCTGTACTTTCCTCAGCCATACCCACCTTCGCTATCTTACTGCTCCCTCAGGTTCGGGATGCGTTCGAAATAGTTATGCCAACATCAAGCGACATTATCTTGGCGGCCACACTATCCATACTACCGCTGGCCTTGCTTGAAATCCTAAAGTTCTGTTTGGCGAAGCGAACAGCCAAATCAAGACCCAAATAACACTAATACCGTTGGCAGTGGACGCGACAGCAAATATTAAACTTCAAGGCCCTAGCGCATCCGGAGAATACTCCACCGAATGGTTAGAGAGCAACATTTTCTTAGCAGAGCTATGCTTGTTAGTTGAGAGGTGACTGGGAATCAACGTGTCTCGAAGAAGTTACAGGGAAAGTGGCAGATTGAAGGCTGCCCTAGCTTTAGAGGATGGAACAGTCGTTGAAGGAGATGGTTTCGGGGCTGAAGGCTTGGTTGAAGGGGAGCTCGTCTTCAACACTTCCATGACAGGTTACGTTGAGGCCCTAACCGATCCAAGCTACTCTGGACAGATACTCATGATGACTTACCCCCTCATAGGCAACTATGGAGTATGCGATGAAGACTATGAGAGCGATAGGATCCAAGTTAGAGGGTTCGTAGTCAAATATGCATGTAAGAAACCAAGCAACTGGAGGAGTGTCATCAACCTAGAGGACTTCCTTCTTGAACATGGTATTCCAGCGATTGAAGGTGTTGACACCAGGATGCTCACCCAGAAGGCAAGGGTCCATGGAACAATGAAGGCTGCCCTAGCATCCTTCAAGGAGGAGGATATGCCCAGCAGCGATGAGCTCGTTGAGATCGCCCGCAGGCAACCCCACATATCAGAGATAGACCTGGTGGATAAGGTATGTGTGAGTGAACCTAGATTCATAGATGCTGGGGGGGACTATGACGTTGTACTGATAGACTGCGGCGTCAAAAAGAGCATAATAAGACAGCTGACACTTAGGGGTGTCAACCTTCAAATCGTTCCATACAATCTTCCAGCAAGCAAAATCATGGATTATAATCCTGACGCAGTCTTCATATCGAACGGTCCAGGAGACCCTGCAAGGGTCACACCCACTATTCAAACAATAAGAGATCTTACAGGTAAGGTGCCTATAGCAGGGATATGTCTGGGCCTCCAACTCATAGGTCTGGCTCTGGGAGGGAGGACGTTCAAGCTGAAATTCGGCCACAGAGGGTCAAATCAACCCGTCAAAGATTTCGATACAGGCAGGGTCTTCATATCAACACAGAACCATGGCTTCGCAGTAGATGAAAAGTCTCTCGAAGAGACTGGACTCCAAGTGAACCAGAAAAACCTGAACGACATGACCGTTGAAGGATTCATACATAAGGAGCTACCTTTGATGGCCGTACAGTACCATCCTGAAGCAAGCCCAGGCCCCCATGACACATACTTCTTCTTCGACAGGTTCATCAAGATGCTGGAGAAGTGGTAGGGTTCCCGAAGAGAGAAGATATCGAGAAGATACTTGTCATAGGCTCAGGACCAATAATAATAGGGCAGGCAGCTGAATTCGACTATTCAGGAAGCCAAGCCTGTAAGGCCCTCCGTGAAGAAGGTTACAAGATAATTCTTGTAAACTCTAACCCAGCCACAATAATGACTGATCCCGAGGTGGCTGACCGAACATACATCGAACCTTTGACGCCCGAAGTTGTCGAGAGGATAATAGGGATCGAGAGGCCTGAAGCCCTACTCCCTACTCTGGGAGGCCAGACCGGCCTCAATCTGGCCACAATCCTCGCTGAGAACGGGACACTCGACAGGTACGGTGTTGAACTAATCGGCGCGAAGCTTGAAGCCATCAAGAAGGCTGAGGACAGGGAGCTCTTCAAGAAGTCTATGCTCAAGATTGGGCTTGAAGTTCCGAGAAGCCAAATAGCAGACTCGGTTGAGGACGCTAAAGATATTGCCCGTAGACTTGGATACCCAGTCGTGGTTAGACCTTCATTCACATTGGGCGGTACCGGTGGAGGAATAGCTAACAATGTTGAGGAGCTTGAATATATTGTTGAGCATGGGCTTGAACTGAGTCTGATAAATCAGGTGTTGATAGAGGAGGGGCTGGTGGGTTGGAAGGAGTATGAGCTCGAAGTGATGAGGGATCTGGCTGACAATGTTGTGATAATATGTCCTATAGAGAACATGGATCCTATGGGCATCCATACAGGCGACAGCATAACAGTAGCTCCAGCCCAGACTCTTACAGATCTAGAGTACCAGAGGCTCAGAGACGCCTCAATCAAGATAATGAGGGAGATAGGTGTTGAGACAGGAGGCAGCAACATACAGTTTGCAGTGCATCCCAGAAACGGAAGGATAGTAGCGATAGAGATGAATCCGAGAGTATCTAGATCATCAGCCTTAGCCTCGAAAGCAACAGGTTTCCCAATAGCGAAGATAGCGGCCAAACTGGCTGTCGGATACACTCTAGACGAGATCCCTAACGACATAACGAAGGAGACCCCTGCATCATTCGAGCCGACAATAGACTATGTAGTCGTCAAGATGCCACGTTTCGCCTTCGACAAGTTCCCAACAGCAGAGAGCACCCTCACAACCCAGATGAAGAGTGTAGGTGAAGTTATGGCTATAGGCAGAACCTTCGAGGAGGCTCTGCAGAAGGCGATCCGCTCCCTCGAGATAGGTAGGTTCGGCTTAGGCTCAGACGGTAAGGATAGAACACCTTCAAGGGAGGAGATAATTGAGAAACTAAGAACTCCAAACCATGAGAGAATATTCTACATCAGATATGCGATTAAGGAGGGGTTTGAAACAGGTGAGATAGCGGATCTGACGAAGATCGACCCATGGTACATTGACAGGATCAGAAATATAGTAAACATGGAGGAGACCATTAAAAAATATACTATATCAAATATTCCGGAAGAGGTTTTGAGGAAGGCAAAGACGCTCGGTTTCTCAGATAGGCAGCTTGCACATCTTCTCAAGACCGATGAAGATTCGGTCAGGAAGAAGAGGAAGCATGGAAATATTCATGCTGTATATAAGATGGTGGACACATGCGCAGGCGAATTCGAGGCGAAGACGCCATACTACTACTCAACATATGAGGTTGAGAACGACAGTAAGCCGACAGAGAGGAAGAAGATAATAATTCTAGGCGCAGGACCCAACAGGATCGGTCAGGGTATAGAGTTCGACTACTGCTGCGTTCACAGCGTACTCTCACTCAGAGAGGAAGGATATGAGACTGTGATGGTGAACAGCAATCCTGAAACAGTCTCTACAGATTACGATACTTCAGATAGACTGTACTTCGAACCGATAACTCATGAAGATGTCCTGAACATATTTGAGAACGAGAATCCTGTAGGGGTCTTTGTCCAGTTCGGCGGCCAAACCCCCCTGAACATAACTAGGCAACTATCCAAGAGTGGGGTGAAGATATTGGGGACACCGCCGGACGCCATCGACATAGCTGAGAATAGGGAAAGATTCGCAGCCCTACTCGACAAGTTCAATATACCTCAACCGGCCAACGGAATAGCCTACAATGTCGAAGAGGCCAAGGAGATAGCTAGGCGACTCGGATATCCTGTGCTGGTTAGGCCATCATATGTTCTTGGAGGCAGGGCTATGGATATAGTCTATGATGACAAGGTTCTTGAGGAGTATGTTTCTGAAGCCTTGGAGGTATCTCCTGAAAGCCCCATCCTCATAGACAAGTTCATCGAAGACGCCTTGGAGGTTGAGGTTGACGCCCTCTGCGACGGTGAGGATGTTCTCATAGGTGGCATAATGGAGCATATTGAGGAGGCTGGTGTACATTCAGGGGACTCGGCATGTGTCTTACCGCCAATAAGCCTAAGCGAGAAGGTGATAGAGACGGTGATAGACTACACCAGGAAGATAGCCCTCGCCCTAGGGGTTGTAGGTCTCATAAATATTCAGTACGCAGTCAAAGACAACATAGTATATGTTCTGGAGGCAAACCCTAGAGCTTCAAGGACAGTACCTTTTGTAAGCAAGGCGACAGGCATACCTCTTGCAAAGATTGCGGCTAAACTCATGGTCGGAAAGAAACTTAGAGACCTGAATATTAAGGAGAGGCTGAACCTGAAACATGTTGCGGTTAAAGAGGCAGTCTTCCCGTTCAGCAAGCTCCCAGGCGTCGACCCAGCTTTAACCCCTGAGATGAAGTCTACAGGTGAGGTTATGGGTATCGACTACGATTTTGGAATGGCATATTACAAGGCGGAGCTTGCAGCAGGTATGAGGCTGCCTACTGAGGGGGTGGCCTTCATAAGTGTCAAGGACAAGGATAAACATAAGGCGGCTGATGTTGCAAGAGGCCTAAAGAATCTTGGTTTCAAAATATTGGCGACCAAGGGTACAGCTGAATATTTGGCCAAGTCTGGAATAGAGGCCAAGGTTGTTCCGAAGAAGACTGAGGGTCGGCCGAACATAGTTGACTTCATAATAAACGGTGATGTCGACTTGATAATAAATACGCCGAGTGGGAAAGGGCCGAAGAAGGAAGGTTACGATATCAGGAGGGCTGCTGTAGAATATAATGTTCCATACATAACGACGATACCTGCTGCTTTAGCAGCTGTCAAAGGAGCTGAGGCAATAAAGAATGGATGCATGACTATCAAACCGATTCAAGAGTACAACATGGAAAGTCAAACGTCACATATGATTGAAGAGAAAGCATCTTCTCAAACCCATTGAATCTTACGTTTCTTATCCTCAAAATATTTTTTATTGAGAGAATTTCCTTCTATCTCTCTGGTCTGCGAAAGGTGTATAAGAGAATTCACAGTCTACAACCAGAGATCACGGTGGCTAAGGGTGTAGGAAAATGTTCTGTGGCAGCAGCCCATTCGACATATTCATGAGAGACTTATGGGTTCTGTTGCCATACACCCTCTACTCCCTACTCAGAATGTTTATTGCACTCGCAATCTCATATCTATTCGCTATTCCTTACGGCGTCGCCGCGGCGAGTAGCCGTCGGGCTGAAAAGATTCTTATGCCTATACTGGATATTCTCCAGTCAGTACCTATACTCGGATTCTTCCCCGCTGCAATCCTATTCTTCATACTGGTCTTCCAGGAGGGTTGGGTAGGTGTTGAGCTCGCAGCCATATTCCTAATATTCACAAGTCAAGCTTGGAATCTGGCTTTTGCAGTCTATGAATCAGCCTCAACAATACCCTCAGACCTAGATGAGGCTTCAACTACATTACACCTGAAGGGTCTGGCCAGATTTAGAAACCTCATCCTACCTGCATGCATCCCGAAACTTGTGTATAATGGGATGATGTCTTGGGCTGGAGGATGGTACTTCCTAGTTGCAGCTGAGATGATCACTTTAGGGTCTAGAGCCTATGCTCTTCCAGGTGTCGGGAGATATCTTGCCGAATCAACCTATTCAGGAGACTATTCAGGGACAGTTCTTGGACTAATCTTCATAGTGCTGACAGTCCTGGCTGTAGATAGGTTCCTCTGGAAACCCCTCCGAACATATGCTGAACAATTCAGGTACGAATATGTTTCTTTGGGTGAGGCGCCTCGACCATCCCACCTCTCACTCTCACCGGCGATGCGTCTTAAGGGTCTGCTCAAGGCACCTGTAGCGATAAAGGATGTGGTGCATCCTTTTCCGGTTAGACTTGAACCTGTTGTAGACAGGCTTCGCTACGTCGCAGTGAAGCCTGGAAAATTGCTTGGAAGACATGTGAAGGTTATGATCTGTGCTGTTACTCTTTTGGGTTGCGGGTTGGCTGCTACGAGAACCTCAGAGATTATGAGATACGCATATTCATCGTGGTCTATTCTCACCGAGCCATTCTGGAATCCCGAGTTGAAGTCTGAGGTGGCCAATATTCCAGTAGCCCTCGCCGCATCTATACTGCGCTTATTCTCAGCTTACCTTCTGAGTTTAGCTTGGACGCTTCCATTAGCGGTTAAGATCGGCAGCGACAGGAGAATGTTCGCAGCCTCAGCCTCTTTGATGCAGGTTTTAGCCTCAATACCTGCAACGGCGCTCTTCCCAATAATAATATTGGCGACTATGAGTCTTCCAGGGGGGTTGCAGCTTACATCTATCATATTGACGATGACTGGTATGCAATGGTATCTGCTCTTCAACTTGATAGGGGGTGTGAGATCAATACCTTCAGACATAATCGAGGCCTCTGAAGCCTATAGGTTGGGTGGCTTCGCAAAATTTAGGAAAGTCATTATTCCAGCTCTTCTACCCTCCCTAATAACAGGCAGCATAACAGGTTTGGGTGGAGGATGGAACGCGCTGGTCGTCTCTGAGTATGTAGTATTCGGTGGGGAGAGCATATATGTTCTTGGGATAGGGGCCATGATAGATAAGGCTGCATATGAGCTTGGAAGTTTCAGTCTACTCTTAACAACTATAATAGTCATGTCTGCAACGATAATATTGATGAATAGGCTTCTTTGGAGGAGACTCTACCATTTCGTATTCCATAGATACCGAATCGACTATTGAGGTGTATCCTTTGCCCCAGTTGATTGAGCTCAGGAGGGTCACGAAGGCTTTCGGCTCATTGGAGAGGCCAACAGTGGTTCTTGAAGATATAAATATGTCAGTCCATGAACGTGAGTTTGTGAGCGTCGTCGGCCCTTCGGGATGCGGTAAGTCAACCCTGCTACGACTGATCATAGGGTTGACTGAACCTACAGACGGCGAAGTCTACTATAGGGGTAGGAGGGTTCAAGGCATATGTGAAGGTATGGCGATGGTCTTCCAGACATTCGCCCTATTCCCATGGCTCACAGTCGCTGAGAATGTGGAGCTCGGCATCCATGGGAAACAGTTATCTAAGGATGAGAGGAGGATGAGGGTTCTTAAGATTCTTGAACTCATGGGTCTGCATGGGTTCGAGGACGCTTATCCTAGGGAGCTGTCTGGTGGGATGAAGCAGAGGGTTGGTCTCGCGAGGGCTCTGATATCCGACCCTGAAGTTCTTCTGATGGATGAGCCTTTCTCCTCACTGGACCCTCTGACGGCGACACATCTGAGGGAGGAGGTTCTGGACCTTTGGCTTGACCCTAAGGTTGCGCCTGAAGCTGTCATAATGGTCACACATAACGTGGAGGAAGCCGTATACATGGCTGACAGAGTCGTCGTATTGACTTCAAGGCCTGGAAGGATTGCACGTGACATTCAACTCAATATGCCCAGACCCAGAGATCCTAGAAGCAACGAGATATATAGGCTAGTTGATGAAATAACAGGTATAATCGCCTGATGGTAAAGAGTTATTTAATAGCTTCAAGATATGGATCTTGAGAGGGTTAGAGGTAAATCCTTGCTCACATTACCGAGGGTTCATGTAGGGCAGATGATCGGCCTCCTAGAGGTCTTGGAAGACTTCAAGGGGAGGGTCGATGCGGCAAAGGTCGCTGACGACCTCATACTTGAGCTCGACGACCTACTTCCAGCAGTGGACGCTGCTGAGCTACTAGGATTCTTGAAGGTTGAGTCTGGAGACCTCATTCTCACCGAGGAGGGGCGGCAGTTCCTTGCTAAAGGTGCAAGCGGTAGGAAGAAGTTTCTAAACGAACATATAATGAAACTCTCAGCCTTCAAGGCGATTGTAGACTTCCTCAGGAGTCATAAGAACCATGAAGTTACAAGGGAGGAGTTGCTTGAATTCCTCAGGAAGGAGATGTCAGATGAAGACGCTGAATCAGCCATACCTTGGATTGTTGAGTGGGGCCGCTACTCACTGATTCTACATTACGACAGTAACAACGGTAAATTGAAGATTTTGAGGACGCCCAAGTAGCTTATGAACTGTAAACAACTTTTTCGCAGGCTCGGCTCAGACAAGACCGGTTGTCAGATCCACTATGTCAAAATATGCGACTTCATGAGGGGGAAGAGTCTGGAATGACTGAAATATTCAGGGTTGAACCTCAAAACCCAGACATTGAAATTATCAGAAGGGCTGCAAGAATCATCAGGACTGGTGGTCTCGTAGCTTTCCCAACAGAGACGGTTTACGGATTGGGAGCAGACGCCATGAACGCGACGGCTGTGAGGAAAATATTTGCTGTGAAGGAGAGGCCTCCAGACAATCCGTTGATAGTCCATGTGGCTGACGAAGACTCGATCAAGAGGCTGGCAGCCCATATTCCAGATGAGGCGAAGATCCTTATTGAGAAATTCTTTCCAGGCCCCCTCACAATTGTTCTAGAGAAGAAACCGACCGTCCCAGACGTCACGACAGCAAACCTTCCAACAGTCGCTCTAAGAATGCCAAACAATAAGGTCGCCTTATCCTTGATTGAAGAGTCTGGGACACCAATCGCGGCTCCATCGGCAAATAAGGCTGGTCGTCCAAGCCCCACCAAGGCTCAGCATGTACTTGAAGACTTGGAAGGTGAAGTTGACCTGATCTTAGACGGTGGCCCAACAACCTTCGGGCTTGAATCTACTGTCCTAGACTTAACCGTCAAGCCTCCCCAACTACTCAGGCCTGGCGCTGTGACCCTTGAAATGTTGAATGAAGCTATCGGCCAGGTTCAGATCCACCCAACAGTTAAAATAAGAATTTCAAGCGAAGGCTTTGAAGCAAAGTCTCCAGGGATGAAGTATAGACATTATGCTCCAAGAGCGGAGTTGATAGTGGTCACCGGTAGGGATGAGAATGTTGCTGAGAAGATTAGGGAGATGGTAAATATGTTCAGGTCTAAGGGTTTGAGGGTGGGCGTAGCATCTACAACAGGCATGGAATATTCTGCTGACTATGTTGAGAAGCTAGGCAGATCTAAACTTGAGATAGCGAGCCGCCTATACGATGGTTTGAGAAGATTCGATGAGGCCGGTGTCGACATTATAATCGCTGAGGGTGTTGATGAGCGCGGTCTAGGGTTAGCCATAATGAACAGGTTAAGGAAAGCATCGAATTATAGGGTCCTCAGGGCCTAGCCAACTTCGCAAGGACCTCCTCGACACTCATGAGGTTAAGTTCATCGACGGCGGCTTGACCTGTCAGAACCTTATATGACCCTACACATCTCTTCGAGACTTCCTCAACTAGAAGTGGAGGGAGACTCGGCGGAGGCCCCTCACCCGTGTAACCTATCCTCATAAGAAAATCTCTCAGAAACTCCTTGTCTAGGGAGTGGGCTTCCTGTCTCTCACCGGTTCGGTAATGTTTCTTAGACCAGAGGCGGGCTGAATCATGGGTTGGAGGCTCATCTATCTGAATGAGTTCCCCATCAACCCTACCATATTCAATTTTGAAGTCTGGAATTATCAATCCATGCCTTGAAGCCTCATCTCTATAAAAATCGTAGAGCCTGTAAGTAGCCTCCTCAAGTATTCTCCACTCCTCTTCTGAGACGAGGCCCCTCTCTAAAGCTTCTCCCTTCGAGAGTTCAATGTCATGCCCAGTATCGCTCTTAGTTGTGGGTGTTAGAATGGTCTCAGGCAACTCTTCAGCCAACTGCAAACCGTCAGGAAGCTCAACCCCACTTATCACACGTCTCCCCTGAGCATAGGCCCTCCAAGCTGAACCGTAAAGGTATCTTCTTGCAACCCACTCAACATCGATCCTTTCAGCCTTCAGAACCTTCATACTCCTATCGTCAACCTTCTCTATGAAATGGTTTGGGAATATGTTCCTGGTCTTTTCGAACCAGTAGACTGAGAGCATGTTCAAGGCCCAGCCCTTACTGGGGATGCCGTTTGGAAGAACGAAGTCGAAGGCTGAGATTCGGTCTGTCGATACTATCAGCAGAAACTTACCCATATCATATACGTCCCTAACCTTCCCCCTCCTGAACATTGGAAGAGGACGGTTAGACTCCATCATAACGTCGAAACTCAAACAGACAATCCTCCAGATCTTAAGATTGAATCAAAGATGATTCATAAAATGTTCATCAATAGGCAATATTATAAGATAGCCCTCGAAGATACATCTTATAAACTTTAAAAGTCTGTGGAGAAACAATTTCACCATAAAATCTCCATTAAAATACAGAATTTACCAAAATTAAGGTTAGAAAGGGGGTTACTGGGGGATGAAGGTACTCATCATTCATCCACACCTCTCCATCAAAGGCGGTGGAGAGAGGTTGACCAAGATTCTTGCTGTAGGCTTGGAGAAGGTTGGGGTTGAAGTCTATGTTCTCACCTCAAACTTCACAGGCGGATTCCCAGAATTCTCAAACCTCAAGACCATACTGTTCAAGCAGAGAGGCTCAGGCACCCTCCAAGGTAATTTGGCGACAATATACTTTACATTAAAAGACATTGTAGAGAGCGTCTCCCCGAACATCATCATATCTATGAGTGAAGATACGGTGACCCTGGGGTTGAGTAAAGCTGTCAGGAGGAGACTGAAGACATTACAGTACGTGCATTTCCCCTGCGAGGAGGAGGCTGCAGGTTTGGAGGAGACTTACCTCAAATATTACAGGTTCCCAGGATGGTTCAACAGACTCTTCCTATGGTCGGCTGACAGAATAGTATGCAACTCCAAGTATACCCAGAGAGCGGTTAGGAGGTTTTGGGGAAGATTTGCGACAGTCGTTTACCCTGCAATAGACTACATCTTCGAGGATGAGCCTGAAAATCTCGGCTCCAACCGTGAGAACATAATCCTATGTGCTGGAAGGTTCACTAGACTGAAGAGGCAAGACTTCCTAGTGAAGGCCTTTACGAAGATAAAAGAGCAAGTAAAGGATGCGAGGCTGATATTGGCTGGGTACAGGGACATGCGGCATGAAAAATTCTTGGAGACTCTCCTTAACCTAAATATGTGTGATGTAGAGTTTCACATAGACCCCACTGATGAGGAGCTACTCAAACTATATCGCGGAGCAAAAGTTTACTGCCACCCGAGGATAGGCGAGCATTTCGGTATGACCCCCATCGAAGCTATGAGTCAAGGCGTACCAGTAGTAGCTTACAATTCAGGGGGAGTGAAGGAGACCATGCTCAACGGTAAGACAGGGTACTTAGTGGCGGATGATGAAGAATTCATAGAGAGAACAATCCAGATTTTGAGGATGGGTGAAGAAGACTGGAGCATGATGCAGGGAAACTGTGTCGAAAGAGCTAGAGAGTTCAGGCCTGAACGTTTCATCAACGAATTCACGTCTCTGATGGCAGGATGAGCTGTTGAAGATATGTTACGTATCAACCTATCAACCCCAACACTGCGGAATAGCAGACTACACAGATAATCTATGCCAAGCACTTCTTGAGGGAACAAAGGACACAAGTATAACGGTGGCTGCCGAGTATGATTCCTCACCATTAGAAACTGAGAGGTTGACATGCATACCATGTTTCAGGAGGGGTGAGGGTTACGCGGAGAACATTCTGAGAGTCATCTACAAGATTAAGCCCGACATCGTCCATATCCAGCATGACTACAGCGTATATGGGTTGAGTGAGGAGTTTCTTAACTTTCTCGGGAGGCTGAAAGTCAGGAAGGTTGTGACTATGCATGAGGTGCACACCCCAGAGACTCCTGAAAAAGTCAGTTACGGGCTTGAGAATCTCCCTGTGAATCATAAGAGACTCGCCGACCTATCAGACATGTTGATTGTACATTCAAGGGGGATGAGCCTCTGGCTGCGCAACTACGGCGTCGATGGGAAGAAGATCACCATAATACCCCACGGAACCCCCAATATACCTGTTGGGGAACCGTCTATAGCGAAGAGATCCCTAGGATTCTCTGAACTCGATAAGATAATACTCTCATTCGGATTCATAAGACACTTCAAGAACGACCAGCTCCTGATAAGGGCATTCAAAGATGTTGCAGCTCACATTTCAAATGTCAAGCTGGTATTGGCCGGCGGCTTACATCCATACTCGTCGAAGATAGATATGGAGGAGGCTTCTAGGAGGAGGATTCTGGTTGAGAGTTTAGGGTTGAATGAACATGTGAAGCTGATTGAAAAATATGTGCCTTCAGAGGATATTCCAATCCTATTCACCAGTGCTGATGTATTCGTGTTTCTGCACGATCAACCCTTCATGGAGGTCAGTGGAGCCTTACACTCAGCCTTCGGAGCCTGTAAGCCCATAGTTGCAACAAGTGTTCCAAGGTTCGGGGAGGTTGGAGAAGTCTCGCCTCAGACGCTGATCAAGCCTGGCGACAGGGAGGGTTTAGTGAAGGTTCTCATCAAGATACTCACCGATGAAGGGTTTGCAGATGATTGTAGGAGACGTGTAGCAGAATATGCCGCCCTAACATCATGGAGCAGAGTCGCCATGCAACACTACAACTTATACAAACAGTTGTACAAAAGTTGAAGATATTCCATATCTGGGTGGGGTTGATGAGGATAGGTATGATGACTCCTTGGAACGCTAATTCAGGCCCATCCATATGTGCTGAGCTGATAGGTAGGGAATGGGTTGAGGCTGGGCATGACCTCAGAGTCTTCGCCCACGACGGCTCCAACAGTCCAGACGGGATTGTGATTCAGGAAGACGAAGAGTATGTAGAAAGATGTTTCGGGACATCATACTGGGGTAGAGATGAGTGGCTTGACCCTGAGCCGATCCTGAGGTTCCGCCCAGAAATCTTCACCGTCCAAAACTTGGCGATAATGCCTATGAATGAACTATTCAAAGTATACGGCGAGATCAGAAGATACTCTAAGACAGCCCTAGTTATTCATGAAGGATACTTGCCTGATGAGCCTCTATTCTACAAGTTTGAATGGGACGCCATAATCTGTTTCGACGAGAGGTATGTGAGGCTCTTCTCAACGGTCTATCCTAAAGATAAACTCCACATCATACCCTTTCCATATCACCCCATAGTTAGTGGGGATAAGGGTGAGGCGAGGAGAATGTTGAGCCTACCCTTGAATCGAAAGATCATACTGTTCTTCGGCTACAGCGCTTGGAGGAACCTGCCACTCATACCTGCCCTGGACGAGGTTAACAGGATATGCCCTCTACATATACTCGTTCTGACAACTGATGGGAGGAGCCTCAGAGGGTTCAAACTTGAATCCCGGAGGGTGAAATTGCCCATAGAGATCAGGGTGGAGGCGCCTCCCCTGAGCCGGCTATACAAATACCTCCATGCGGCGGATGTGTTTGTGAAGCATGTTGAGGATGAGCCTGGGGATGAGAACATAACCCTCTCGAGCACAGTCCATCTATGCTTAGGTTCAGAATGCCCAATAATGGTATCGGACGCGAAGATTTTTGAGTCGCTCAATGAGCAAGTCGTAAAGTATCCTGCAAGAAACCTTGAGAAGTTCAAGAGTCGACTTATCCAAGTTTTGACCGACAGAGATCTAATTGAGGCCCTCAAGAGGGCTGCCAGGAAATGTATAGAGGAGAATTCAGCGTCGAAGATCGCTGAGAGATACCTAACCCTCTTTACAGCTCTTAAGGAGAGTTAGATCCGACCGGGCACGCAGCCTTACTCTATCCCCTACATGTAGGGATGTGGAGGGGCGTTTTGTCCCTTGTAGGCAGATAGAGTTTGCATAACGTTTATTATAAAATTTATATGATGTTTCTAGGTAAAGAAGTTAAAAAAATTTTTAACGAAGAGTTACTGAGATGTACTGCCATGGAGAATCTGAATAAACTGGATAAGAAGCTTCTTTTAGAGTTGTTGCAAGACTGCAGTAGACCAGTATCAGCCATAGCGTCAAGGATAGGCGCGACGAGGCAGACTGTCTCCAAGAGGGTAAGGCGTCTGGTGGAGTCAGGGATCATTCGTGGATTCTCAGCCAGACTCGACCCTGAAGCCTTGGGTTTAGGGCTGAGGGCCCTCATCCTCATAAAGGAGGATCCTAAGAGCGACTTCAGGTCGAAGAATGAGGAGAAGATGAAGGCCCTACGTCAAATCTCAGGGTTCTACTATATTTTCGGAAGGTATGACGTCGTACTTGAAGTGTTCGTCGAGGATAATAAAGAGTTGAAAAGCATCGTCAAGGAGATTCATGAGCTCGAGGGTGTCAGAGAGACTGAGACGATGATAGTCCACAGCATCATCAAAGACAATCGTGAAGACCCCCTCATCAGAATCCTCCAGAAGTGACTTACATAACCGTTCGGCAACCAATCCCGCTTCAAAGAGTTAAAGGGATGCCTTTCAAAGTCTATTATTCAATATCTCTATTCCAGGCAGATCCTTCCCTCCAATATATTCGAGGGATGCACCTCCGCCTGTGGATAGGTGGCTAACCTCAGTCTCCCTTACTCCAGCCTTCAGGAAGGCTGAGACTGTGTCGCCGCCCCCTATCACAGTCGATGCTCCTCTAAAGTATGCTAGGGCAATTGAATATGCTAGACCCAAAGTTCCTCCAGCGAATTCTCTGACTTCGAATACGCCCATTGGACCATTCCAGAATACTGTTCCGGATGCTGATGATACGATTGAGGTGAATCTCTGCAATGTTGATGGACCTATGTCGAATCCACTCATGCCTGTAGGGATACTTCCGCGAACAACCTTTACGTCTTTCAGGTCCTTGACCGTTGATGTGGCCAAATGGTCTTCTGGTAGAACTATCTTATCTTGACTCGAGATCTTTCCCGCCCAATCTAGAAAGTCTCTCTCAACTAGAGAGTCGCCTGTAGAAACTCCTTTAGATGCAAGGAAAGTATATGCGATGCAGCCTCCAATCAAAACTTTGTCGGCTTTGTCGATGAGCCTCTTCAGAGCATCTATCTTGTCATAGATCTTTAGGCCTCCAACGACTAGGATGAAGGGTTTATCAGGTTCATCCCTTATCTTCGTCAGATACTCAAGCTCCTTCTTCAGCTGGAGGCCTGCTAGCCTATGTTCTATCAGAGTAGGCGCACCGTAGGTTGAGGAGTGTTTCCTATGGGATGCGCTGAAGGCCTCATTTACATATATATCTGCGAGGGATGAGAGTGACCTTGAGAATTCTTCGTCATTCTCCTCCTCGCCAGGATGGAAACGTAGGTTCTCAAGCAGAAGGATCTCCCCCGGCCTCAAATTCTTCTTCGCAGCCTCAGCCTCTGGACCTACACAGTCGTCAGCCCATCTTATGTTTCTCCCAAGCATCAAATCTTTGAGCCTCTCAAAGACAGGTTTGAGGGAGGCTTTCAAGTCACGTCTTCCACCAGGCCTGCCGAGATGTGAAGCCAAGATCACCTTGGCACCTCTGGATGAGAGGTATTCGATCGTTGGTATCGAGCTTCTTATCCTGTAATCATCCTCTACGTTTCCGTCTCTGATTGGGACGTTGAAGTCTACCCTGACCAGAACAGTCTTCTCCCTATAGAATTCGTCCGGTTGATCTGTCAAAGACAGTTTCATATTGATAGGTCACATCGACATGATTCTTTTGAGCAAACTCTCTATTCAACCCTTTTTAAGAATTTTCTGAGCTGAGCATCGACACTAGCATAGGCATAAGTTTCGAGCCTTCAGATATGATTTTTAAACTCCCCATCGCGCACACTCTCTCACTGAATTTTACCAGGCCATCTGGCTTAACCCCTCCTCCAGAGATCATCAGAGGTACAGGGTCTGAGGTGTGTCGTCTGAGCTTGCATGGTGTCGAGTGGTCGGCGGTCACACATATCAGGGTGTCGTGGGGATTCAGGTTCGGCAATATTCTGCCTAAGAACTCTGAGTCAATGATCTCTATCGCCCTCTTCTTTGAGAGGTAGTCGCCGTCATGGGCGGGTTCATCCGGCCCCTTCAAGTGTATGTAGAAGATGTCGTAAAGGTCGATGTTTTGGAGTATCTTCTCAGCTTTTACTCTGCTGTCATGTTTAAGGTCTCCCGTTGGAGGGGTCTCTATCATCGACATCCCAGCCAATATTGAGATACCTCTCTCAACAGGCATCTCGACTATGGAGGCGAAGTTTAGGTTGTACTTTCTGTTTATGTTGGATAGTTTAGGTAGCTCGCTTCCGGCATCCCTGCTGAGGATCACGTTTGCCTTCAGTTTCCCCTCAGATTGCCTCCTCAGGTTTACCGGATGATCCTCCAGAAGGATTCGGGTCTTCCATGTGAATTCGTTCAAAAGCTCAGCCGATATCTTTGCCTCATATGTTTCATCCATTGGTTTAGACATCTTCAGCTTCGTCTCAGGTTCAGGTTCGGCTGAACCTAGACTACCAACCCTGGTGTAGGCTGGATCCGTATTTGTGATGCTGCCTGATAATCGGCCTCCACCCTCCTTTCTAATTACGAGGACAGCCCTATGGCCTACTGTGCTTTTAAACTCGAAACTTGAAGGTACACTCTCAAGTTTAACCTCTGAATTTATTGTTCTGCTCAGCTCCTCAGCCTCGCCTGTCGTCAGGTTTCTTCCAACCCGCCGGTCTATTATCTTATTATTCACGTCCGCTGTTGCAAAGTTACATCTGAGGGCAAGGTCTCCATCCTCGAAATTTATGTTTGAGCCAACAGCTTCGAGGGGTCCCCTCCCAGTGTAGTAGGTGAAGGGGTCGTAGCCTAGGATGGAGATTACGGCGACGTCACTCTCGGGGGCTACACCCTCCTTGACAGTGTACATCAATCCAAGCTTTCCTTTCTCAGCCAGCCTGTCTAGGTTCGGCGTCTCAGCAGCCTCTAGCGGTGTCTTGTCGGAGAGCTCAGGGATTGGGAGGTCACCCACCCCATCTATAACAATGTATAGGAGCCTCATCTCTTCATCCCTGAATTTTCGGTTTGAACCTCCTCAATAGTAGGGAGTTTGCAACAACTGTCACTGAGCTGAAGGCCATAGCTGCTGCGGCGAACATTGGGTTTAGCAGTATTCTGAAGGTTGGGTATAGAAGGCCTGCAGCTACCGGTATGAATGCGGTGTTGTAGAAGAAGGCCCAGAAAAGGTTTTGCTTAATCTTTCCAACCGTTCTTCTACTCAGCTGAATAGCGGCTACCACGTCTCTTAGATCATTCTTGACCAGGACTATGCCTCCGGTTTCTAGGGCTATGTCTGTCCCGCCTCCTATGGCTATTCCAACATCGGCCTGTGCAAGTGCAGGCGCATCGTTTACTCCATCGCCGACCATCGCAACGATCTTGCCTTCACCTTGAAGTTTCTTGATGATCTCAGCCTTGTCCTGCGGCAATACTTCGGCTATAATATTTTCTATTCCAGCCTGTCTCGCGATGGCTTTCGCCGTCCTCTCGTTGTCGCCTGTGAGCATGATCACTTCGAGGCCCATACTCTTGAGTTGCTCAACAGCAACCTTCGAGTCTGCTTTCAAAATGTCAGCTACAGCTACGGCTCCGATGAGCTCCCCATCGACCGCCGTCAACATAACTGTCTTACCTTCGACCTGGAGGTTCCTAGCAGCCTCATCGATTTTAACTGTCGATATTCCGTTCTCATCCATAAATTGGTTGTTCCCCAATAATATCCTCCTACCGTTACATGTGGCTTCGACACCTTTTCCTGGGACGGCTTTAAACATCTTTGGTTCATCGAGCTCCAGACCGGACTCTCTAGCTCTTCTGGTTATGGCCTCCCCTAAAGGATGTTCGGAGCCCAACTCAGCTGAGGCGGCATATCTCAGAACTGTTTCTTGACTGTATGGTGGGATGGCTACTATATCTGTCACGGAAGGCTCCCCTACAGTTAAGGTTCCTGTCTTATCGAATACTATGGTATCCAGTTTACGGGCCTTCTCCAAATATTCTCCTCCCTTTATCAGTATGCCACTCTCAGCTCCCTTACCGGTTCCAACCATTATCGCTGTGGGCGTCGCTATGCCCAAGGCGCATGGACATGCGATTATTAAGACGGATATGAAGACCTTCAATGCGAACGTGAATTCTTGGCCTAACATAATCCAGAGGATGGAGGAGGCCACAGCTACAATTATCACTGCTGGTACAAAGTATGAGGATACTATATCTGCAAGCCTCTGTATAGGAGCCTTAGCGACTTGGGCTTCCTCTACAAGCCTCACTATTTGGGATAGGAAGGTGTCAGCCCCCACCTTCAAAGCTTCTATTTTGAGGAGGCCCGACCTGTTTATTGTACCTCCTACAACTTTGTCTCCAACCTGCTTCTCGACAGGGAGGCCTTCACCCGTTATCATCTTCTCATCCACAGAAGAGTAGCCTTCAACAACCCGCCCATCTACAGGTATTCTCTCACCTGGCCTGACGATAACCAAATCTCCAACCTCAACCTGCTCCACTGGAACCTCAACCTCTGAGCCTCCCCTAATAACCCTGGCAATTCTAGGCTGGAGGTCCATGAGTCTTCTGACGGCTTCTGAAGCCTTGCCTTTGGCCAAGTCCTCGAAGAGTCTCCCCAAGAGTATGAGGGCTATTATCACCGCTGAGGTGTCGTAGTAGAGTTCGCTGGATGGTAAGATTGAAGGGTGGAAGGTTGCTATGGTGCTGTATATCCATGCAGCCGAGGTTCCGATAGATATCAGGGTATCCATATTCGCGTTTCTGCTCTTGATGGCTTCCCATGCACCCCTGTAATATCTTGACCCAGCTATGAACTGTACAGGTGTTGCCAGAATGAATAGCCAGAGGCTGCTTGGAAGGTAGGGGAGTACTGGGAAGTAGGTGAATATCAGTGTGGGGACGGCTAGACCTAAACTGAAGGCTACTAGGACCTTCAGGTTTCTAAGTTCAACCTCAGGCTTAAGAAATGTTCTGAGGCAACTCTCACTGCAGAAGTAGTAGGTTCTCCCATGAACATCAGCTCTCAGTCTGCTTGTCTTCTCATCAACATACATGCCGCAGACAGGATCCTTTGCCAAACAGCACCATCCCTTCACATTCACATTTTGAACACGGTGTTTGTCACAGGTTAAATTCAGAGGTGTTTGGGCGGATTCTCCCAGACATATCCATGCATCTATGCAGGCGGAGGTAGAATCCCCCTTCATATATGTTTCTCAGTTTATTGACTATCATCATTTTGATAGGCCTACTGTCTTATAGGTTCAGTTCGGTTCTAGTCTTCACCATGTGTAGTAGGTCGCTGTGTGTGACTATGCCGATGAGGTTACTATTATCTACAACCAAGAGTTGGCCGACATCATGCTTTGACATCTTCATAAGGGCTTCAACAGCCTCCTGGTCAGGCCTCACAGTCACGATCATGTTATGTGGCTTCATCACATCTTTTATGTAGGTTACGTCCCACCGCTCCTTCGGCACCTTCTTCGCATCTTGGATGGATACCAGACCAAGTATATGTCCATCCACAAGCACAGGATACACTTCATGCCTGAACCTTAACAGATACTCTGAAACGAAATCTTTAACAGTCAACTCCGGACTCACAGTCTTCACTTCTCTTGTCATTATGTCTCTGACAGCTACCCCTAGCAGGGCTCTGTTGATTATGGTATGTCTCAGGCTGGACTCAGCTCCTCCCTTGATGAATAATCCTAGGAATACAAGCCACAATCCGTTTATCCATGAGCCTGTGAATGCCGCTAGGAACCCCACCCCAACCATCGCGTAAGCTAATCCTACTCCTACACTGGTCGCTATTCTGGTTGCCTTGACAATATTTTCTGTCAACATCCAGATCGTTGCCCTGAGGATTCTTCCACCATCCATTGGGAAGCCTGGTAGAAGGTTGAAACCTGCGAGGAATAGGTTTATTATAAATCCGTAGTTGAGGGGTGCAATTATTTCAGGTGCCATTCTGAGAGTCGATGATAAGTGGGTGGCTGAGCCGAAGATGATTGCCAGCAGGATGCTTGAGGCGGGACCAGCCGAAGCCATCTTCAACTCAACCTTCGGATCTTGGGGCTCCTCAATCACCTCGGCAACCCCACCGAAGAAGAAGAGGGTGATCCGTGTTATTGGAATCCCGTATCTTCGAGCTACGATCGAATGGCTGAGCTCATGGAAGAGAACCGATAGAAATAGCAGTCCAGCCGCTATTAAGCCGATGACCCAATAGGAGACGCCTGTGAGTCCTGGATAATGGTGGGGCATGTAGCCTGTTGCCAAGATGATGATAATCAACGTAAATATGAGGAACCAGCTGTAGTGTACTGTTATCTGGAAGCCTGCCAGCCTACCCATTCTAAAAGACAAATGTGAACTTCACCTCTTGATATTTTAGCACCTACAGAAAGTATGGTGAAGGTAATAAACCATGATGTGTGGTCTAGGCGTGTCGGCTGGTAGGGGGGCTCCGCTAACTTGACTGTCGGTAAGGGTCAGGTCTGAATGTTTTTGTTGGCGCGTTGCCTAGACGGAGACTAGGACATGACTATCTCGAAGTCGTCGCCCTTGTATATTACCTGCATCAGAACATATAGGAAGTCTACTCTGCTGGGCAGCATCAGCCCCCTCTGTACCAGCCCCTCGTAGACTTCGTGGGGTTTGACTTCAGCGTTTGTTACAGGGACTATTACTGGTGCGTGGTCATCGTCTTCGATATAGATGTCCCCGTTCCGTCTAACTACTCGAAGTTTTGTCATCTTTCCCCTTTGGGAACTCATCTTGCAGCTCAAGTATATTAATGTAGGGTTAGTTATCAACTTTTTTAATGTCTTCCTCCACAGATATAGAAAACAGGCTTCACGCACCTATCACAGAGGTAGGTCTACCAAGATACACTTCACCCATTTGCCCTGTATAATACTAGGTCGCCCGTCGCCACGGCATACTCAGGCAGAGCATGCTCAATACTCATTCCTGAATCGACGATGTGTATAACCTTGAATCCTCTGAGGGTCAGATAGTCAGATATTATCCGTCGGTGACAACGCCAATAGAATCTTTCAGCACACATACAGGCCACGGTGTTGGCATATCCTATAGAGGCCACCTCCTCTAGCCCAGCCCTGAATCTTTGGGTCATGGCATAGTCAGCGTAATTTCTGAACCCTCTACTTTTCCATCCCTTGTTAGGCGATTCATCGCCCAAACCGTTCTTCACATATCCGCCCAGGTTCTCGCCCATCCACCTGTATTGAATGCCAGCCCTAAGCAAGTTCTGCTTGAGACAGTTCATACAATAGTGTGGATGTCTTTTTGATGTTGGCCACCTTCTAACGTCGACGACGATCTCGACAAAGTAGTTCCTGAGGATTTCTATGAAGTCTTCGATGGCTCTTGTAGAGTGGCCTACCGTATATATGATACTCATATGTTATATCTCACCGAATGTTTAATGATGGCAAAATTTTTGTTGAATGGTGAATGAAACTATGTTTTCAAATCATCGAAAGTGTTAATTAAAGTGTCGATGTAGATACTTTCAGGATTCTATTGTCTACGCATGGTTCTGTCCAGAGGTTGTCGACTGGAGTGGTTGAACTTGACAGGACTATCGGTGGCGGTGTACCTGAAGGTTTCTTTGTTGCAATAACAGGTGAGCCTGGAACCGGAAAGACAGTCTTATGCATCCACTTCACTTGGCAGGGTGTGGTTGATGGGGATCTATGTATCTATGTCACTACTGAGGAGAGTCGAACATCTATTATGAGGCAGGCGGCCCAGTTTGGATTCAATCTTGAAAAGGCTGTGGATGATAGGAGGCTGATCATTGTGGATGCTCTGATGGGTCTGGAGGACCAGTGGTCCCTGAAGAGTTTGGAGATGGAGGAGCTTGTCAGTAAGGTCATTGAGGCGAAGAAGAGTCTTGGTTACGGTAGGGCTAGGCTCGTCATAGATAGTCTATCTGCGTTCTGGCTTGACAGGCCCGCTATGGCTAGGCGTTACTCATACTTTGCAAAGAAGGTTTTGGCCAAATGGAACTTCACAATCCTCGCAACTTCCCAATATGCGATAACGACATCTGACGCTTTCGGATTCGGCCTCGAACATATAGCTGATGGTATAATAAGGTTCAGGAGGTCTGTGAGGGCTGGGAGACTGCACAGATATGTTCTCGTCGAGAAGATGAGGCAGACACCTCACAGCCTCAACATGCATGAGATCACTATTGTCGACGGGAAAGGATTGGTTATTCTCGGCCCCACAGATTCTAGGAGGGAAGACGTCTCTCTTCCTAGGGAGGTTACTGATAGGATGTTGGAGGCTAAGAGGCTGAAGGAGGGAGAGATCTCTTGAGCAAGGGTCTCGCATCCACATATTATCAGAATATGGATGTTCGATGTGAGATAGCTAGATTCGCCAGGGATAGGTGGGTCGGTTTAAGATGTTCAGGGAAGGGTAGTGATGGGAGGCCTCTGATAATCCGCTATATGGGAGGGGGGAGGTTTCCCCTCAAGATCGATGGGCCGTCAGATGTTGTTGAGATCATCCGTAGGTATGGGTGGCTTGAACCTAGATCATTCTATGCCACTGCGAATATTTATCGCAACTTAAACTCTGTGGATGATGTCTCCAACATAGTAGGCTGCACCGCCACCTGGGATATTGACAATGACTTGGAGAGGTGGAGGGAGACGATTGCAGCAGCCAAGCAGATAGTTTCTTTCCTAGAGGATAATGGTGTCTCAAAATCTGT
>Ga0315298_1000611_pt1 | contig 69036 bp, 59 predicted proteins | sample WHS_1_MG_FD_203077 | JGI IMG/M metagenome (GOLD analysis project Ga0315298, IMG submission 203077) | Extremophilic microbial mat communities from Washburn Hot Springs, YNP, Wyoming, USA - WHS_1_MG | ecosystem: Environmental > Aquatic > Thermal springs > Hot (42-90C) | place: USA: Wyoming...
CGATCCCAGATTGACATCCATTATGAAAACGTCCAAAGAGAGATGCAAAAAATTTTTAAAATCATTGGCATTGCCGCTTAGCCGTATCGACAATCTTTTGTCGATATCGATTCCCTAAGGGCCTAACCCTTTTAGAAATTTCTTTAAGGTTTAAGAAAGGAGGGTTTTATGAAACGGTTTGCTACTTTTTTATTCCTTCTTTTTATGGTCGTTTTAATGGGTTCAAATTTCCTCTCAGCCCAAACCAAGCCAGAAGCGTTTCACTATAAGGACGAGATCGGTGTGATCAAGATCAAACCCAATGAACCCATTCACATCGCCTGTTGGCTGGCTGTTGCAGGCTCAGAGGCATCCTTAGGCATCGATTCCAAACGGGGTGTTGAGATTGCTGTGGAGGATAAAGGAGGTAAGATTCTTGGCTTTCCAATAAAACTGACGGTTCAGGATACAGGTTGTAATGCAGAAGGAGGACAAGCCGCAGCCACAAAACTTGCGGCAGATCCTACCATTGTTGCAGCGATTGGCTCTACTTGTTCAAGCGAAGCCCGACCCGGAGCACCTATTCTCTGGAAGGCCGGCATTGTAACGGTTTCCCCTTCCAACACTGCTCCTGAATTGACCTCACCAAAGCGCGGAAAGGAATATGAGGGTTACTTACGAACCGCTCATAACGATAAGGTTCAGGGTGCAGTCGCAGCGGAGTTCGCCTATAAATACTTAAAGGTAAGAAGGGCAGCCACCATCCACGATGGAAGCCCGTATGCCGAGCAACTTCAGGCTGTCTTTGCTGAAAGATTCAAGAAACTGGGCGGGACCATTACGTCTCAAGAGGCAGTGGCACCCACTGATACGGACATGAGACCCATGCTTACAAAGATTGCGACTGGCAAACCTGAGATGATCTACTATCCTATCTTCATTGCCGCAGGCGGCCATGTGACCCGACAAGTGAAAGAGATTGCAGGTTTAGAGAAAGTCGCTCTAATGGGGGCGGACGGTCTCTTCTCCCCCGATTTTTACAAGGCCGCTGGTGAAGCAGCCATCGGGATGTATCACTCCAGTCCTGACTTCTCAGCATTCGCTGAAGGTTACAAGGCCTTTCTCGAGAAACACCAGAAAAAGTATGGGGAAAAACCCCTCTCCGTCTTTCATGCCCACGCCTATGATGCGGCCATGATTATCTTTTCTGCCATTGAGAAGGTGGCTAAAAAGTCCCCTGATGGAACACTCTATATTGGCCGAAAGGCCCTCCGGGATGCATTGTATGCGACGAAGAATCATAAAGGTCTTACAGGTACCCTCACCTGTGATCCATATGGAGACTGTGCAGACCCGAGAATCGCTGTGTATCTCACAAGGGCTGAAAATGTTAAGAAACTGGAGATGCCTGATAAACCTTTCTGGGCTCCTTACATCAAACAACCACCCTTAAAAGAGAAACCTGGTGAGAAGAGGCCTATAAAAAAATAAAACCCTTCTCCCTATATCAAAACCATTGAGAGAATTTTTCGGGAGATGAAAAGGCAAGAGAGGGGGTTTATGCTCCAAGGCTGGAAAAATCGAATCTCACCAACGGATCTCATCATGTGGTTTATTGGAGGGACCATTCTGTGTCTCATCGTTTGGGGATCCGCTGCGACATTAACCGAAGGCCGTTATACCCCCCGCCACTGGTTTGACTTCACTGTCTTCGGCTTTGCTCAAGGCAGTATCTATGCCCTTATTGCAATGGGTTATACGATGGTATATGGAACATTACGAATGATCAATTTCGCCCATAGTGAAGTCTTTATGAGCGGTCCCTATACGGCCTACTTTGTTGCCGCTGCCTTTTACAGTTCAGGGTTTCTGGATCGACAACCCCTCGTCAGTTTAATCACCCTCTTCCTTGTCTCTATGGCTACTTCAACGATTATTGCTATTCTATTGGAGCGGATTGCTTATCGTCCCCTCAGGACTTCACCCCGTCTTGTTCCTCTGATCACTGCGATTGGAGCCTCATTCTTCCTCCAGTATACCTTTCGGGGACTCTATGGGTCCGGCTTCCAAGCCTATCCGACCCTAAAGGTCCTTGAAGGGGAATGGTGGCTTGGAGGGTTTCGGATTTTAAAATTTCAGGCAGTGGTCATCTTAGCGGCGACGCTCTTGATGGCCGCTCTCTATAGTTTTATTCAACGCACAAGGATTGGGAAAGCTATCCGGGCAGTGTCTGAAGACAAAGAGATCTCCTCCCTCATGGGAATTGATATAGATCGGATCATTGTCATCACCTTTATCATAGGTGGGATGGCTGCAGGTGCTGCAGGTGTGCTCTATGCGTTAATGTTCAAACAGGTCCACTTCTTTATGGGCTTTATTCCTGGAATAAAGGCCTTTACGGCTGCTGTTTTGGGTGGAATTGGAAATATCCCAGGAGCCATGTTGGGGGGAATCTTCCTTGGCCTTGTCGAATCGGTGGGACCCAGCCTCTTTCTGGACGGTCTGGGAATCGTAGCCCCTTATCAGCTGAAGGATGCGATTGCCTTTATCATGCTGGTCCTTGTACTGATCTTTCGGCCCACAGGCATTTTGGGTGAACGACTGGCAGTGAAAAAGGCCTAAAGTAGTTTAACTTGCTTTAGTCACGTTCATCATGATGAAGCAGACCATTAAAATCGGCTTGATTGGTGGAGGGATAGAGGTCTTGCTTTCCCTGATTGGAATGGTTGAGACCTTCAGCCAGCGTGACATCATCAGTAACGTCATCTCCATGGGCCATACCCTTTTGCTCGTCATGGCCGTTTTTACCATCTATCTAAGAGCAAAACGGGTCACTCCAAAAAAGCCTTTTCAAATTCTAACAAACAGCCTGCTATCCGGGCTGATCATAGGAGGTATCCTTGCCCTTCTGGTCATCGTAGGAAATTGGATAAATATCCGAAAGGTGTTTATCAATGCCTCTCCCCTTCTCTACAAGTTACTTACGTTTGATCAGGGGGTAAAAGTAGGCTCTTTCCTCCTGCTCGGTGAGGGCTTCATGATTGGCCTGTTAACAGGAATCCTCTCTCTTGTTTCTCCGGGGTTACGCCGAATATTGATCCTCTCACTTAGCAGTATTGTCGGAGTAGGTGTCCTTCAGGATTTGCTCCGACCCACCTTTGCCCTCTGGGGACCTTTATCAATTATCAATGAGTGGCTCTTTGCAATGAATGGACTTTCCTGGTACGGCGCCATAGGATTGTTCATTGGTATCTTTCTCTTGGCCTATTTCTGGACAAAGAAGGGGCAAGCCATAAGAGTGAGGCTTCAGCGACTTCCCGCCAAGGGAAAGCAGAGACTCAGGATTACAGGAATCCTCCTTCTCATCCTCACTCTCATTATCTTGCCTCAGGTTCTGGGACTTTTCCTCAGTGAAGTCCTAACCATTATTGGGTTATATGTCCTCCTGGGACTGGGCCTTAATATTGTAGTGGGTTTTGCAGGTCTTTTAGATCTCGGTTATGTCGCCTTCTTTGCCATCGGTGCCTATAGCCTTGCCATCTTAACCTCGCCGGAGTTGGGATTTTTCAGTCTCACCTTTTGGGAAGCCCTACCCTTTGCGATTCTTCTGGGAGTCATTTCTGGAATCCTTCTGGGCATCCCTGTGCTCAAGATGCGTGGAGATTATCTTGCCATTGCAACGCTTGGATTTGGCGAGATCATTCGCCTCCTCGTGCTTTCAGACTTCTTAAGGCCCTGGTTAGGGGGAGCACAAGGAATTGGAAAAATCCCGAGGGCCACGATTGGAGAAGTTGAACTGGCCACCCCCCAACAGATCTACTATCTAATTCTTGCAGGTTGTTTGCTTGCTGGCCTTATCTCTTGGCGGTTGAGGGATTCTCGCCTGGGCCGAGCCTGGATGGCCATTCGTGAGGATGAGGACGTGGCCCAAGCGATGGGAATCAACCTGGTCTCTATGAAACTTCTTGCCTTTGCCACAGGAGCGGGCTTCTCGGCCCTAAGTGGTGCCATCTTTGCAAGCAAACTTGGCTCAGTCTATCCCCACAGTTTCAATGTGATGATCTCCATTAACATCCTCTGTCTCATTATCGTAGGAGGGATGGGGAGTATCCCAGGTGTGCTGGTGGGGGCGATTGCACTGGTGGGACTTCCTGAACTGCTTAGGGAGTTTGCGGAATACAGGTTGTTGGTCTATGGAGCAGCACTTGTAGCGATGATGCTCCTCAGACCAGAAGGCCTCTGGCCAGAACCCTTACGCCGTCGCGAACTGCATGAAGGAGAAATAGAGACGCCCTCTAACTCCCAATAAATTCAATCAACTCATGGTGATCCTTTCTGTAAAAAGAATGACGAAACGATTTGGGGGACTGATTGCGATAAGCGATCTGAACTTAGAGATCAAACTCCATAGCATCCACAGTATCATTGGTCCAAATGGGGCTGGCAAGACCACCTTTTTTAACTGTCTCACAGGGTTTTACCGGCCTGAGGCTGGAGAGATTCTATTTAACAATCACTCACTCGTAGGGCTTCTACCTGATCGAATCACTCGTCTTGGAATAGCCCGAACTTACCAGAATATTCGGCTCTTTCCAAACCTGACCGTCATGGAGAACATTCTCGTTGGTCTCCACACTCACCTTCAGGCAGGATTCTTTGGTATTGTACTGGGATCCCCTGCTACCCGCAAAGAGGAAAAGGAGGCTGAAGAGGAGGCAAGAAATCTTCTGAAGGTGGTTAACCTTTCGGGCAGAGGCGACCTTCTGGCAAAGAATCTTCCCTATGGGGAGCAACGGCGTTTGGAGATTGGTAGAGCCTTGGCCTGCCGTCCAAAACTATTACTCCTCGATGAACCGACTGCAGGCATGAACCCAAGCGAAACCCGGGAGATGATGGACCTTATCTGCCACCTCCGAGATAAGTTGGGGATCACCATTCTTCTGATTGAACATCAGATGAGGGTGGTTATGGGTATTTCTGAAATCGTCACCGTATTAGATTATGGAGAAAAGATCGCTGAAGGGACACCCAGTGAAATTCAGAGAGATCCAAAAGTGATCGAAGCCTACCTGGGTCGTGGAAGCGCTACCGCCTAAGGCGTAAGGGAAGGTGCAGGGTGTTTTCCACTTGAAGGGGTTTAGATTCCGCTATACGCCCTGCTCCCTGCGCCATTGCAAAAATAGTTATCGTGATGGCCCTTCTTGAAATCGAAAACGTTCATACCTATTATGGGCAGATTCATGCCTTAAAAGGGATCTCCATCCATGTGGATAAAGGAGAGATCGTTACCTTAATTGGAGCCAATGGAGCAGGCAAGACCACCCTGCTTAGGACGACCAGTGGATTATTAAGACCCAAGGAGGGGTCCATTCGCTTCAGTGGTGAAGAATTAACCTATTTACCTCCTCATGAGATTGTCGCCAAAGGAGTGGTGCAAGTTCCCGAAGGCCGGAGGGTCTTTGGCCGACTCACGGTGAGAGAGAATCTTGAGTTGGGAGCCTTTGCGATCTCGGACCAAAACCTGATCAAGAAAAACTTGGAGCGAGTCTTTCACCTCTTTCCAAAATTAAAGGAGCGCCAGGGGCAAGTAGCAGGAACACTGAGCGGTGGGGAGCAACAGATGCTGGCCACGGGTCGAGCATTGATGGCTAATCCCCGTCTTCTTTTATTAGACGAACCTTCCATGGGGCTGGCCCCTATCTTAGTGGATAACATTTTTGAGACGATCCATAAACTCTACATAGAAGGCACCACCATCCTATTGGTTGAACAGAATGCAAGGATGGCCCTTCAGGTGGCCGATCGGGGATACGTTCTTCAGTCAGGTGTGGTGGTACTCAGCGATCGTGCAAAAAATTTGCAACAAAATGAGATGGTCCGAAAAGCCTATCTTGGTGAGATGTAATCAAGGAAACGTTATCAAAGTGCCACTCTATTGGGTCTCTGCTTGATTTTATTCTAATGATTTTGAACGTTCAGTTTTGCGACGGGGAGTTGGTTTGATTTTTTTAGCAATCTCGAGGATAGTCTCAATATAGGGAGGACTCTGGTTGTAGGACCAGAGGATCTTCTTCTTCTTTTCGATAGATAGGCCTCTTTTCCAACCATGGGATTTTAAGTAATTTCCGATACTCAAAATGGACTCCTCTTTGCTAAGAAGCCAATTTCCCAACCCCTTTTGACTTAAAGCATAATGAAGATAACTCGAGGGAATGAATTGAGCCATGCCCAAGGCACCTGCGTAAGAGCCGTAAATCTCAAGGGGATCAATGGGTTCGTGGCGAATGATTTTTAAAAAACATCTTAATTCTTGATAGGCCCACTCCGCCCTTTTTTTGGCCAACGCCTCTACCCATTCATAAGAAAGGTCGGGATCCCTCTCTCGAAGAATCGTATAAATTTTTGAAAGATGCTCCGGAGAGCCCATCAAGGCCATAGTGGCTAAGGTAGGGATGACCCGATATTTTCCGATATTCTCCCCAAACCTTGATTCCACCAACAAGATGGCGACCACCACTTCCTTCTCGACTTCGAATCGCTTTTCTGCTTTTCTCAATAACTTTAGATTCTCTCGTAGAAAATTTCTTGCAGAAGAGATGGATCCGGGGGTAAAGAATTGTTCATACAAGTCTACTGTTTCGGTTGAATCCAATGAAAGGGCCATCCTGTCCAGGTCAGGCTTTGCCCGAGAATCCATAAAGAGATGGGATAAAAATTCAGATTCAAATCCATCCTCTGAGAGCCGGCGAATGAGGGGCTGATAAGGAGAGAGTTCATTGGGCTCACCCATTGAAATCAAAGAAACCAATAAGAGAAGGACAAAAAAAGAGAGTTTGAAATTTGGAATCCGTTTCATGTTGTGGTAAAGTTTACCAAGAATCGATAGGATTTTCAATGGAAACTTTAAGGAACAATTTTCTAAAATGAGGGTCCCAATAATTCCTCTCATTCTCATTTTACTCATGACTCAACTTCCCTTTGGCAACTTTCAACCCGAAGAGGGAGAGGAGAAGAAGACGCCGGTCAAGGGGTGGTGGGTGGTCTCTTATTTTGCTGTCCCACCTACAAAGTATTCTACTCCAAGTAAGGGGATCATAAAGGCTGAAAGCGTGGGAAGCCGAGCCTCCCTTTTTAAGAAAGTGGATGAAAAGCAGAAACACTTCTCCATCCTCTGCTGGAGATGGAAGATATCGAATGTCATCCGCTCTTCAATTGAAACAAGGAAGGATCGATTCGATGCCCCTGCACGAGTGATGGTCATCTTCGAAGAAGGCGTCAGATATAAATTATTTGGAAGGGGGGAGCCCTATGGATTAAAAATTGAATATATCTGGGCAACCCGTCAACCCAAAGGTCATCTCTTTGATCATCCTGGAGAGGGAAACTGCAAGGTCTTTGTGTTGGAATCAGGGGAAGAGAAGGTCTCCCAGTGGGTGTATGAGGAGAGAAATATCCGAAAGGATTTCAAAACCGCATTTGGAAAAGATCCCCATGGCGTGATCGCCATTGGGATTCAAACCGACACCGACCATAGTAATGAAATGGTCACAGCCTATTATTCAGAACCCATCTTAAAGAAAAGATAACCCCCTAACCCAAATTTCCATTCTCCCTCCATAGGGTAAGGGCTCGTCCCTTACCGAAAATCAGTAGGTCTTTCCTGGAGGGATACGTATCCGGACTTATATGGCACTCTCTTGATGGCCATAATCAATGATTAACTAAGAAACTTGAAGGAATGTCCTTGCTCTTTCAAACCCTTGTCCATCTCATGGATGTGGTCAGGGCCACGGGTCTCCAAAACCATGATCACTTTAGAAAAACCAATAGGAATATCTTTAGTGGCTCTTTCATGGATGATGTGGAGGATATTGGCTCGCAACTGGGCAATGAGGTAGGTAAGTCTGCTCAGGGAACCTGGGACATCCCTGAGAAGAACCTCGAGACGGATCATCCTCCCTGTCCGGGTTAATCCCTTCTCAATGATTCGATCAAGGAGGTGGACATCCATATTCCCGCCACTGATCACCAAGACAATTCTTTTAGCCTTTGTCTTTACTTTTTTCGATAATAAAGCGGCCAGTGGGGTAGCCCCTGCCCCTTCAGCAATCACATGTTTTCTCTCGATTAACAGGAGAATGGCTGAGGCAATCTCCTCCTCATCCACCTTGACCAACTGATCGACCTTCTTCTGGATGATAGGAAAGGTGATCTCTCCGATTCTTCCCACTGCAATTCCGTCGGCAAGTGTTGGTTGAGTCTTCACCTCCACAATCTTTCCCTTCTTTAGGGAAAGGAGGGCAGAGGGGGCATGGCTGGATTGAACTCCGATGATCTTTACTTCTGGCCTTCGCTTTTTCACAATGGTGGCCACCCCAGAGATAAGACCTCCTCCTCCCACAGGCAGAATCATCGCCTCCACCCTTGGAACCTCATCGAGAATCTCAAGCCCAATTGTTCCCTGGCCAGCGATCACCTCCTCGTCGTCAAAGGGATGAATAAAGACCCTTCCCTCTCTCTCCAATTGGTGTGCATAACCAAGGGCCTCCTCCATGTTCTTACCAAAAAGGAGAACCTTTCCACCATAGGACCGAGTGGCCATCTGTTTGGCAAGGGAAGTCCCTTCAGGCATCACAATGGTCGAATGAATTCCTAATAAAGAGGAAGCCATCGCAACCCCCTGCGCGTGGTTTCCTGCGGAGGCAGTCACCACTCCCTTTCTTCTTAAGGAAGGGGTTAAAGAGGATAGTTTATGATAGGCCCCTCTGAGTTTGAAAGACCCGGTCTTCTGAAGGTTTTCGAGTTTTAGGTAGATCTCTTGGCCTATCAGGCTGGATAGTGTGTCGGAATAAATGATCGGGGTTTTAAGGATCACTCCATCGATCTTCCTTCGTGCTTCTTCAATCTTCTTCCAAAGAACCATTTTATTAAGACCCTTTCCTCAAGAGACTGATTCTGGGCATCTTAGAAACCGGATGTTGATCCACCCATATCTCACAACCATAAACCCTCTCAATACTGTCTTTGATGACGACCTCTTGGGGAGGGCCCATTTTATAGATCCTTCCTTGTTGAAGAAGGATGAGCCGGTCACAAAATTCAGAGGCGATATTAATATCATGAGAGGCCATGACAATGGTCAGTCCCCTCTCCTGATTGAGATGAAGGATCAGTTCTAAGAAGTCAAGTTGATGGTGAATATCTAAGTTGGAGGTAGGTTCGTCGAGCAAAATGACCTCCGGCTCCTGAGCAAGTGCCCTGGCAATAAAGACTCGCTTCCTCTCTCCACCAGAAAGTTCATCCATCGATCTTTCGGAGAATTGAAGAGTCTCCGTCCACTCCATGGCCTTCCTTGCGATCTCTAAGTCAATGGTCCTTTCAAACAATAAATGTCCGAGGTAGGGGGATCTTCCCATCAGCACGATCTCCAACGCCTTGAATGGAAAGAGCAGATGGGTCTCTTGAGGGACCACCGCTATTTTCTTTGCGAGATCGCTCCGACTCATCTTTTTTAAAGGAACGCCTTCATAAAAAATCTCTCCCTTTTGAGCAATGAGAAGGGAGGAGAGGATCTTTAAAAGGGTCGACTTCCCTGACCCATTGGGGCCGATCACTCCCACAAACTCCCCTTTCTTTATGAGAAAAGAGAGGTCCCAAAGGACCCAGTCTTTCTGATAACGAAATGAGATGGAACAAAGCTCGATCATAACGTTTTGATCACCTTTTGAGTTCTTAAAAGATAGGCAAAAAAGGGGGCTCCAAAGGCTGCTGTAATCACACCCACCGGCAACTCCACCGGCGCAAGAAGGGTTCTTGCAAATGTGTCTGAGGCGATAAGAAAAGAGGCTCCTACCAAGGCAGAGGCTGGGATGAGGAGGCGATGGTCAGGACCAAAAACCAATCGGACTGAATGGGGAATGATGAGACCTACAAAACCGATGAGCCCACACACAGAGACAGAGGCAGCGGTGATGAGAGAAGCCAATAGATAAGAGAGTAACCTCAATCTTGGCACATTCACCCCTAAATAAAGGGCACTTTCCTCCCCTGAGAGAATGAGGTTTAACTGACGGGATTGGCAGTAAAGGAAGATCCCTCCAAAAAGGATATAGGGAAGGATGATCAAAATCGCCCGTTTATTAGAGAAACTGAAATCACCCATCAACCAGAAGATAATGGTATGAAGTTCTTCCTTCTGGGAGATCGAAAGGAAGAACATGATCAGGGCTGAGAGAAAGGAACCAATAATGACTCCTGCCAGAAGAAGGGTATTCGGATGGAGTTTTCCTTCTTGCCTGCCGAAATAGAAAACGACCAGAACCGTAAGAAGGGCTCCCAGAAAAGAGGCCAAAGGAAGACCCAATGAGAGGGACCCCACTCCCACCATGATGGCTATGATGGCGCCAATGGCTGCTCCACTTGAAACTCCCAAGATATAGGGATCGGCCAATGGATTTCTTAAAAGCGCCTGGAGGATAACTCCTGAAATAGAAAGCCCTGCTCCCACCAGACCTGCAAGGATCGCTCTTGGAAATCGGAGAGAGAGAATGATCGTCCTTTCCGTCTCGGTCTCTTCACCCCGACGTCCAAATACGGAATGGATCAGAATGGATAGGCAACGTCCAGGCCCAACCCTTACACTTCCCACCATTACTGAAATGAGAATGACCGATAACAGGATGAGCGTGAGAATTAAAGAGATGGTCAATACCTTTTTATAGGTGAGGATCTTCATAGGGGTTTAGAAGTCTTTGCCACTTACTTCAAATTTGAATTTTGAATTTTCGGTCTCAACTTCTCAGGATGGATCAAGCGTGCCATTTCCTCCAGCCCATCGATAATTCTTGGCGAGGGTCGATCGATCAGGTCTGAATCGATGAGATGAATCCGACCATTTTTAATCGCAGGGATCATCTTCCAGCGAGCCCACCCATGGATCACCCTTGAGTAATCGCCTTTCGGATTCATCGAACTGATGAGAATGACCTCTGGAGCTCTTCTCAGGATCTCCTCTATTCCCAAACGAGGATAGGCTCCATTCTCATTTCCAACAATATTCTCCCCTCCTGCAAGAAGGATCAGATCATGGGTGAAACTCCCCCTTCCAACCGTAATGATCGGAGCCTCGCCAATCTGAAGAAAGACCCGTGGCCTGGGGAGCCCCTTCACCTCCTCAACCACCCTCTGTTGACGCCTCTCCATATCTTGAATGAGGATGAGGGCTTCCTTCTCCCGATGGACCACTTGGCCAAGATGGTGGATGCTTTTAAGAATGCCATGAAAACTTTTTGGATAAATTACATAGATGGGAAAGCCAAAACTCTCAAGACGCTCCACCATCTCTTTTGTATTTCCAGCCCCTGTGGCAATGATCAGGTCAGGCTTGAGAGAGACAATCCTCTCGTAATCAAGACTGATATAGCTTCCCACCCGAACCTTCCTCCTTGCCCTCTCAGGGTAATTACAATGGATGGAGACTCCCACGACCTCCTCATCCAGACCGAGACAAAATAAAATCTCTGTGATATTGGGAGCCAGTGAGACAATCCTCTTAGGAGGAAAAGAAATGTGAACCTCCCTCCCAACCTCGTCTTTAAACGTATGGGTTTGGGCAAAGGAAGAGGAAAACCAGAGGAGAGTAAAAAGGAGGATGAAAAGTCGCTTCATTGGAGTTGAAATTTGATTGGGATGTTCACCCATTGTGAAATTGCCCTTTCCCCCCTTTTAGCGGGGACAAACCTCCACTGTTTCACTGCCTTGAGGGCAGACCGATCAAGAATCTCGTAGCCAGAGGAACGTTTCACCTCAATCCCTCCTACCCGTCCATCAGCGAGGACCTCGACTCTCAATAGGACCTCTCCTTCATATCCTTTCCTTCTTGCCTCCTGAGGATAGATGGGCCTTGGATTCTCAGCATATTGGGGTTGAACCATCAAGACCTCTTCTGAAAGGGATGGAATCTTTGCCAATGGGTTTGACTCGTTTGGGGGCGAAGGATTTGGGAGAAATGTTTGGGTTGATGCCACAACGATCTCTCCCTCCTCCCTTTGAGAAGAAGGGTTGGGTTTAGGATCAATGGTTGTGGATGGCGTTGGGTCGACCTGTGAAAAGATGGGGGTCTTCAGTTCTTTTTCTTCGATCCCTTCGGCTTTCGCTTCAGGGATGATGGATCTCTTTTCCTCTTTCTTAATTGGCTTTTTCATCGTAGGGGGTAGAATGGAAGGGTTTGGAGTTCTCGCTTCTGAAATAACAGGAAGAAGGGAGACTTCGAGAGGAAGCCTTGAAAAGGGTTCCCTTTTTACTTGAGGATATAAAACCGAGACAATCGTAAAGATAAAAAGGTGAAGCCCTAAAGAGAAGGGGAAAAAGAGACTCAGCCTTTGTCTTCTTTTCTTTTGAGCCATTTGATTCTTAACGCTTCTTAAAATAAAAGACCCAGTCTTTGGTAGAATGACTGGGTCTTAACTTCTCCCTTCACAGCCTCCCACCGAAGACCTTTCGTGAAGCGTATTTAGGCGGGTGTTCTGGCTTACGGATCTTCCTACTTCCCGCCCCTTCCCACCCTGAGCCCTTGTCTTTGGGCATAGGATAGTGGATCTGGCAGGTTTCGTCCCCGATTACAGCGGCGTGGCCGTCCCCGATTCTCACGGGGTTCCCCTTTACGGAATGGACCACCTAAATACGGATTTTTTGTTTTTCATACCATATTTTCATACCCTATGTCAAATGGTTCATTTTTTGTCTACCTTTCCCATATATTGTTTTGCTTAAATTGACACCCTGATAAAATTATAGTATTTTTAAATACATAAAGGAGTGTATCAGGACATTATCCATTCTAAATATTTCTTTTAACTACACCTTTTAAAATTACAGGAGACCCATTGAAACAACTTCTCCCCCTTGTTTCAAAACCTGTCAGGTACCTGGGTAGGGAGATCAACTCTATCAAAAAGGACCTTTCTCAGGTGAAATTGAAATTCTGCTTGGCCTTCCCCGATGTTTATGAAGTGGGAATGTCCCACCTTGGAATTCATATCCTCTATCACATTTTGAACAATCGGAAGGAGATTCTCTGTGAAAGAGTCTTTGCACCATGGGTGGATATGGAAAGGGTGTTGAGGGATAAAAAGATTTCACTTTGCTCCCTCGAATCTTCTCTTCCGCTTACTCAATTTGACATCCTTGGCTTCTCGCTCCAATACGAACTCGGTTTCACCAATCTTCTTAATATGCTCGATCTCTCCCATATCCCTTTCTTCTCGAACGAAAGAGATGAGAACTTCCCTCTTCTCCTCGCAGGAGGTCCGTCGGTCTTTAATCCTGAACCCATTTCAGATTTCTTTGACGCCATTGTCATTGGAGATGGGGAGGAGGTCATCCTGGAGATTTGCGATCTCGTGCTCCAATGGAAAGAGGCAAGAGGTAAAAAGGATGATCTATTGAAAGCCCTCTCTCAATTAGAAGGCCTCTATATCCCCAGTCTCCACCCGAAGGGCGGAAGGGTAAAAAAAAGGACCCTTCCGGATATTGATCAGGCCCCTTTTCCTACCTGTCCGATTGTTCCCTACATGAGATTGATTCACGATCGTCTCAATGTAGAGATTGCAAGGGGATGCAAAAGGGGTTGCCGATTCTGTGAAGCAGGGTTTATCTATAGACCCTACCGTGAAAGAAGCCTGAGAAGGATTGAAGAAATTCTTATTGAGTCACTGAAGCAGACAGGTTATGAAGAGGTCTCCCTTCTCTCCCTCAGTGCAGGAGACTATTCGGGCATCACTCCTCTGCTTTCGAATCTGATGGGACGATTTGAAACAGAAAGAGTCTCTCTCTCTTTCCCTTCTCTGAGAATAGATAGCATTGTGGGTCAACTTGCTGAGGAGGTGAAACGGGTCAGAAAGACTGGATTCACCATCGCTCCTGAGGCAGGGACCGAACGGCTCCGAAGAGTGATTAATAAGGAGATGGATGAAAAAGTCCTCTTGGATGGGATTACCCAACTCTTTGAAAAGGGATGGCGAAACCTAAAACTCTACTTCATGATCGGACTCCCGAAAGAGAACGATGAGGATTTAAAAGGCATCATTGATCTTGCTAAAAAGATCTCCCTGCTTGGAGAGCGAAAGAAGACTCATCCAAACATCCATGTGAGTGTCTCAACCTTTGTCCCAAAACCCCACACTCCCTTTCAGTGGGCCTCCCAGATTTCTCTCAGAGAGATGAAGGAGAAACTTCAATTTTTAAAAGAGGAGTTAAAGAGAAACCATCTCCGTTTCAAATGGCAGGACCCTCACCTGAGTTACCTGGAAGGAATCTTCTCAAAAGGGGATCGATCCCTCGCTCAGGTCCTGGTCAAAGCCCACGGACTGGGTTGCCGATTCGATGGATGGAGTGATCAATTCCATTACCACCTCTGGGAGGAAGCCTTTGCAAAGGTGGGAAGGGATATGGAGTCATCTATAAAGACGGAATCCTTTCAGGAGAGCCTTCCTTGGTCTTTCATCGATACAGGAATAAATCCCACCTTCCTCTGGGAAGAATTTCAGAAAGGGCTTGCAGAGGAGGTAAGCCCATCCTGTCTTGGAAAGGAGTGCCGGCTCTGCGGGATTTGTGATGGAAAGGTCCTTCAATTAAGAGAGGATTCTTTTTCACCAAGGAGGACCATAGAGGGAATAAAAAGAAGGGAGATAAAAAGAAAGGGGATTCTTAGGAAAAAGGTTCGATTGAGATTTAAAAAGAGTGGTGAGAGCAGATTTATCAGCCATTTAGAATTGGCAACCCTCTTCCATCGTGCAGCAAAAAGGGCTGGGCTTCCTCTCTGTTATTCGGAAGGCTTTCATCCTATGCCCAGAATCATTTTCGCAACCGCTCTATCGGTCGGAATTGAGAGTCTATCCGAGATTGTCGATTTGGAACTGGAGGGAGGGATCGCTCCTTCCGAAGTGATGGAAAGGCTTAACCAAACCCTTCCACCTGACATCAAGATCTATGAAGCAGTAGAGATACCCCTAACCTTCTCTTCTAACTATTTGACCAAACGATCCATTTATTGGATCCCCTTAGACCACATTCTCTCAAAAGAGGAGGCCATCGTTAGGATCAGAAAGGCCTTGGAGAAGAACGAATTTAAAATCCTTCAGGAAAGAAAGGGGAAGAGGAGAACCATTGATATCCTGCCATTGATCGAAACGATGGAGGTAAAAGAGAGAGGAGTGGATAGGGAAGAGGATTCAACGTGGGGGGTTGAATTGGTCTTTCGAGGCCTTCAAAGAAGGACAGCCAAACCCATTGAGATCTTAGGGGCGGTATTAGGTTTGAAAGGGGAACCCCTTGCTCAACTCAAAGTGATCAAGGTGGAATGATGGAATAAGGAGCGCTTATGGCAAATGAGTTAATCATTAATGTCACATCCTATGAAACAAGGGTGGCTTTGTTAGAGGATAAAGTCTTGGCAGAACTCTATATTGAGAGGGCCAAGGATCGGGGCATCATGGGGAATATCTACAAAGGAAAAGTGTTAAAGGTATTGCCAGGGATGCAGGCTGCCTTTGTGGATATTGGATTGGAAAAGGCCGCCTTTCTTTATGTCTCCGATGTGTATGGAAGAATAGAGGATGTTGAGGAGATGGGTTTTCAGACAGAGGAGATGCTCTCTGATTTTACTCCCTCCTCTCAGATCGAAGACCTTCTGTCCGAAGGCCAGGAGATTCTGGTTCAGGTCTCAAAGGAACCCCTTGGAACGAAAGGGACTCGGATCACTTCTCACATCACCTTGCCTGGACGATATCTTGTCTACATGCCGACGGTGGATCACGTTGGGGTTTCCCGGAAAATTAAAGATGAGAAGGAGCGAAGAAGGTTGAGGGAGATCATTCTCTCGATTAAACCTCCTTCCGGCGGGTTTATTGTTCGGACAGCCAGCGAAGGAGCAGAGATAGAAGAGATTCGAACAGATATGGACTTCCTTCTCCAGTTATGGGGGAATATCCTGAAGAAAAATGAGACCTCCCAAGCCCCCTCCCTCATCCATAGTGATTTGACCATGGTGCTTCGGGTAATTCGAGACATCCTCTCTCCCAAAGTGAATCGGCTCGTGATCGATTCAAAAGAGGAGTATGAAAACATCATCTCCTTTATCAATACCTATATGCCCAAGCAGAAATATGAGATTACCCTCTATGAGGGCAGAGAACCCATCTTCGATGCCTATGGGATTGAGGTTGAGATTGACAAAATCTTAGGCAGAAAGGTTTGGCTCAAATCAGGGGGATATATTGTGATTGATATGTGTGAGGCCCTGGTTGCCATCGATGTGAATACAGGCCGATATGTTGGAAAGAGAAATTTAGCCGACACCATTCTGAAAACCAATCTCGAGGCTGCTAAGGAGATCGGCTATCAGCTAAGGCTGAGAAACATTGGTGGGATCATCATCATTGACTTCATTGATATGGAAAGGGAAGGAGACCGAGAGAGGGTCTATCAGGCACTGGAAGAGGTCTTCCAGAAAGATAGGCAAAAGATCAACATCTTTAAGATTTCGGAGTTAGGTCTGGTGGAGATGACACGAAAACGAACTCGTGAGAACATCTCACGGATTCTGGGTGAACCCTGTCCCTATTGTGAAGGATCAGGTTTGGTGAAGTCGAAAACCACGGTCTGTTATGAGATCCTCCGTCAGATTGAGAGGACCTCTTCAGAACTGGGTGGCCAAACCATCCTGGTCGAGGCCCATCCAGAGGTGGCTGATCTTCTTTATGAAGAGGAGAGGGCAGGGGTGGAGGAATTGGAGCGAAAACTAAAAAAGAAGGTGATGATCAGAGGAAAACCAGGGTTCCACCAAGAACAGTTTAACATCATCGAAGCCTAAACCCTTCCCCCTCTTGGAGTGGAATTTTCTGGATAAAATAGAAGATGAGAAGATGAATTCACGAATCTTATGGACTGGGGATTATCCTGCCCTTGAGTCCGCCTTTTTTAATGAGATTAAGGCAACGAGGGCTCAAGAACCCTTTAAGCCACTTCTCATCTTTGTCTCTTCTAAACTCCTCGGGCTTCATCTTCGCCGATTCCTTGCAGACAGAGGAATCAACCATTTTAACCTTCGATTCAAAACATTAGAAGAGTTTGCAAGGGAAGTGAGCGAACCCAACCTTCTTGCCCAGGGGAGAAGAGAAATTCCCCCCCATGGTGATGAACTCATCATTGGCCACCTCTCAAGGTCTTTGAGTGAACAGAATGAGGGTTTCTATTTTCATGATATTGCCAACCAAAAAGGGGTCCACAGGGCCCTCCTTGAAACGATCAAGGACCTCAAGGACGCCTGTCTTTCTCCCAAAGAGATAAAAAAGATTTTCAGGAAACTCCCCAATGAAAAACAAATTCATCTTCAGAAGATGAAGGATCTTATTCTCCTCTGGGAGGCTTATGAGAAGTGGTTGGAAGACCTTGGGTTCTATGATGAATCAGACCTGATGACCTATGCTACCCAATGGCTAAAGGAGTCAATCTATCTAAACCAGACACCCAAGATCATCATCTATGGTTTCTACGATTTCAATACGGTTCAAAAACGCCTTCTTACAGCCTTCTTCAGTGAAAAGGAGACTATCTTCTTTCTCCCTTACGAACCCATCCCTGCTTTTGATTATGTCAAGCCTACCTTGAAATGGCTTAAGGAGAGTGGGTTTAAAGAGAGTGCTGCTCAAATCTTAAAAAAGGGGGGGCGTCTTTCGGCCTTGGACCATCTTTGCAACCATCTATTGGATGGGAAAAAGTTCGTCGGGGAGACGAAAGATGTTTTTAGGATTATTTCGGCCCCTGGTGAGTCAAGAGAGGTAAGGGAAATCATTCGGGAGATCCTTCAGGCATCTCAAAAGAAGAATATTCCCTTCCATGAAATAGGGATTCTTTTAAGAAACCCTTCCCAGTATTTACCTCTTTTTCGAGAGACCTTTCACTTGCTCGGGATTTCTCCTTATCTTCGAGAGGGACAGCCCTTGATTGAGACCCGAGCAGGGAGGAGCCTACGAATGCTTCTCCATATCATCAGCCAAAATTTTTCAAGGGCTTCGGTGATCGAATTTGCTACGTTTTCGAAATTGGTTCCGAAATGGGTTCTGGCGGAGAAGGAATCTTCCATCACCCCCTCCCAATGGGATGCCCTCTCCATCCATGCAGGCATTGTAGAAGGGGCAAAAGAGTGGGAGGAAAAGCTCTCAAGACTGAGAGAGAGTTGGGCTAAAAAGGCTCAAGAGGAGGAAGAGGAAGAAGCGAGGTTTCATAAAGACGATCTCGTCTCACTAAAAAGGTTGATTGATTTCATAAGAGATCTTTCCCACTATCTTCAGGCCCTGGCTCACTCAGAGACCTGGGAGGGAAAAACGAAGGCCCTCCTTTCGGCCTTTGATCACTTTGTTACACAGGATGAAGAGAGCGCCTTTATCAAACCCATAATAAAAAGACTTTCTCAATTGGATGCCTGCCGTATCCCTCCATCACAGAGTGATTTTACAAGAGTGGTTGAAGAGGTATTACAGGAAATGGTGATTCCTATGGGAAGGTTTCAGCGCAATGGTCCCACCTTGGTCCATCTGATGGCAGCCCGTGGTGTCCCATTTAAAATGGCGGTCCTTCCTGGGATGGTAGAGAAATCCTTTCCAGCCCTGATCCGTCAGGATGCTATCCTTCTGGATCATGAACGAAAGGTCATCAATCGCTTTCTTACCGGAACGGAAAGAGAGCCACTGCCCTTAAAGAAGGAGGGTCGTCTTGAAGAAGAGAGACTTCTTTATCGATTGGCCATTGGCGCTGCCCAAGAAAGATTGATTCTCAGTTTTCCGCGAATAGAGATTGGAACAGGCAAAGAAAGGCTTCCTTCTTCCTTTCTGCTTGCCTCTGTGGAAGCCCTTACTGGAGAGAAAATCGATTTTCAGAAAATCGAAGACTACCCTAATTTCACCCGTGTGGCTTTGTCGGAATTTGCCGCAAAGAACCCGACGGAGGCATTGGATGAGGTCGAGTATGACCTCTCTATGGTTAAACAGAAATTAGAGGAGAAATCCCCTGAGATCATCGCTTATTTACGGCAAGTCTCTCCGTTTTTTAGCCAAGGCTTACTTCTCGAATTCTCTCGCTGGGGAAAAGGGTGGTTTACTGAGTTTGATGGGGTCTTCTCTTCAGAGGAGGCCCGTAACGAATTAAAGGATCGCTATTCCATCTTCAAAAAGACCATCTCACCTACCAGGCTTGAGTCTTATGCTTCATGCCCCTATCAATACCTTTTGAGTGGGATCCTGGGGATTGAACCCCTTTTAGAGCCTGAGAAAGAGACTACCCTTTCTCACTTGGATAAAGGGAAACTCATCCACACCATCCTCTGGAGATTCTATACCTCACTAAAAAAAGAGCGAGGGCTTTCGTTCCATTTAAGGCCTGAGGACCTTCCCCGTCTTTTCGACATAGCCCAGAAAGAGTTTAGAGAGTTTGAGCAGATGGGGGTGACAGGCTACCCCATGCTCTGGGAGGTGGTCAAGAAGGAGATCTTAGACGAATTGACCCATTTCTTTGAAAAGGAATTGGAGGAAGCCGAGTTTCTCCCTGCCTATTTTGAGGTCCGATATGGAATGAAATCCTTTGACATTTTGGAGAGCGAGATCTCCACTGAAGATCCTATTCCCATCGATTTAGAAGGAAAGACTCTTTACTTAAAGGGCAGGATCGATCGAATCGATCTTACAAAGGATGGAAAAAGGGCCAGATTGATCGACTATAAGACTGGTAAGGTTTCTGCCAAAGAAAATGATTTCCAGGGAGGAAGGACCCTTCAGCTTCCTCTCTACCTTTATGTAGCAAGCAAACTCCTGGGGCGTCTTCATCCCGGGATAGAAGTTCAAACTGCCGAATATTATTTTATAAAATATCAGAAACGGGTCCCGTTCAAGGCCTCCGAACTGATGGCAAAGAGGGAAGAGCTTCAATCGATTCTCAAGATCATCTGCCAAGGGATAGAGGAGGGGGTCTTTATGGCGGTTCCAGGCAATCTATGCCAACTCTGTGATTTTAAAATCATTTGCGGAACCTGGACAGAAACGCTCTTTGAGCGCAAAGCCAAAGATCCACGGGTGAAAAGGTATTTAGAAATGGTAGGGATAATGGTTCAGGAGGCTAAAGAGTGAAGGCCGAGGCAGCACTCATTGACCAAGGAGAGCGAGACCAAGCCATCTCTGACGTTTGGGAAAGTTACCTGGTTGAGGCTTCTGCAGGGACAGGAAAGACAACGATCCTGGTGAAAAGAATTATCCATATCCTTAAGGCAGTCGGAGCACGACTCGATGAGATCGTCGCCATTACCTTTACTGAGAAGGCTGCCTCTGAATTGAAGGTCAAACTTCGAGAGGAACTTGAAAAAATCCTTCTCGAGAAATTATCTTCAGGCGGTGACCCCGAAATATTAAAGGCCATTTCTGATCTTGAACGGATGGAGGTCACCACGATCCATTCCTTCTGTGCCTCTTTACTGAGAGAGCGGCCAGTGGAAGCAGGAGTGGACCCAACCTTTGAGGTGGCAGATGAGTTGACCTCTTCTCTCATCCAGCATGAAGTTTGGGAGAGGTGGTTGGGAAGGGAGATGGAGTCATTCAGCCCTGTGCTGAAGCGTGCGGTCCTTTCGGGAATCACTCTGGAACAGATCCGTAAGATTGGCCAATTTCTCTTAAGAAATACCGAGGCATTGGAATACCTTCCTTCACCTCCCCCTCTTGAGGAGGTTAAGAAAGCAGTGGGAGACTTCATAGAATCGTTCCGTAAGGGGGTCGGTTCCCTAAATGTTTTAAAGGAAAACTATTGTAAGAACCCCGGCCAAGACAAGGCCTCTCAGGAGATTGACCAACTCCAGGAGAAACTTCTTGAACTTCAATCCCTTCCTGAGGAAGAGAGAGAAGTCTTTATCTTTAAAGAGATTAACATCAACTCTTCCAGTAGATTAGGATCTCAGAGAAATTGGTCAGACCGCCAATCTCTTCAAAATGTTCGCCAAGAGATTGAAAAACTCTCTATCGCCCATGAAGAGCTCAGATCGACCATTGCTCACTCAATCCTCACTTCATTGGCAGAGCGACTGATCGATTATGTGAAGGCTTACCGAGAGGCCAAGCAGGAACGGAATCTTCTTGATTTCAATGATCTCCTTCTCACCGCAAGAAACATGCTAAGAGACCACCCTCAGGTTCGAAAATACTTCCAAACTCGTTATCCCTATCTTCTGGTTGATGAGTTCCAGGATACCGATCCCCTTCAGGTAGAGATCATCTTTTTCCTCGCCCCTAAAAACCTTTTCCTTGTGGGAGATCCAAAACAGAGTATCTACCGATTTCGCCGGGCAGACATTGAAATCTACGAAGAGGCCAAGAAACGGATGGGAGAAAGTCGGCTTCTAAACATCTCTCAGAATTTCCGATGTGCTCCTTCCATTGTCCAGGTGGTTAATAGAATCTTTCAGGATCTCATCAAGCCACCAGAGGATGGAAAATACCAGCCCGAATATGTCCCACTCCACTTCGGTCGCAAAAAGGCAACCGTTCCACCTCAGCATGGGGTGATCCCTCTCTTTCCTCCTAAAAATATCCTCCTCAAAACAGCAGGGGATTGCCGGTTGTGGGAGTCTCGTTGTATTGCCTCGTTTATTCAGAAGATAGTGGAGGAGGAAGCGTGGCGGGTTTGGGATGCCTCTCAAGAATCCTTCCGCCCCATCCAGTTCAAGGATATAGCGATCTTGATGAGGAACTATCGTTGCTTAGATTTTCTGGAAGAGGCCTTAAGGTCCTATGGAGTGGGCTATCGGGTGGTCGGTGGAAAATATTTCTATTTCCGTCAAGAGGTCGAACAGTTACTTGCCCTGCTTCAGGCGATTGACAACCCCAATGATTCGGTCTCCTTGATCGCAGCCCTTCGCTCTCCCTTCTTCGGGGTTTCCGATGAAGAACTGTTTATGTTTCATGTCCGGGGTGGAGATTTAAATTATCTAACAGGGGCTCACGGAACTCCTTTGGAAAGGCCCTTTTCCCTCCTGAGAGAACTTCACGAGACAAGGAATCAGGTCAGTGTTTCAGCCCTTCTAAAAAGACTCTATGAGGAAACTGGTGGCCTTATCCTCTACCTCTTAAAACCCCAAGGAGAGCAGAGGGTGGCCAATCTCATGAAGGTAGGGGAGATCGCTCGTGCCCTGGAGCAAAGGGGAATGCTTAGTTTTAAGAGTTTTGTCCGGTGGTTCTCTGAAAGAAGAGAAGAAGGGGCTGAAGAGGAAGAGTCTCCAACTCTCGAAAGAGGGGATAATTTTGTTCGCCTCTTGACCATCCATCGGGCTAAAGGCCTGGAATTCCCTGTGGTCATCCTTACAGACCTCGCCTATGCAGGAGAAGTGGAGTCTGATGATTTTATCATCGATCGTAGTGGAGGAAGAATCGCTATCAAAGTGGGCAAAAAGGAGAATCGCTTCTGGACCCAAAACTATGAGGAGATGAGTCAGTGGGAAGAAAGAAGGGGAGAAGCTGAGGAACGTCGTCTTCTTTATGTGGGGATGACCAGGGCAAGGGACTTTCTGGTCTTACCCCTTTACTGGACAGAGGAGAAAGAAGGTGAAAGGAAAGTCAAAAAAGGAAGTTACCTTTCCTCTATTCAACCCTACTTTCCAGACCCCGATCAAACAGAACTTGGGGAGTGGAAGGGAGAGATGATCTTTTATGACACAAGTAGGCTTAATCTGGAGCCTGAAGAAGGTTTACCCTTTAGATTTCCATACACTTTAGAGGTCAAGGAAGAAGAGACCTCCTTTGAAGTCCTTTCTCAAAGGAAAAGTTGGAAAGAAAATCAAGAGAATTTAAAGAAACTCCTGGCAGGAGGTCGCCCACTCACTACCCCGACAGAAAAGGTTTTGGAGTTTGAACGAGATGAGGAGTGGGGAATCTCCAAGGAAGGATTGACCGAGGGAGCCCTCTTTGGGAAATTGGTTCACCGCCTTTTTGAGAAGACGGATTGGAGCCATCCTGAAAGGATGGATAAACTGGCAGAGATCGAAGGGAAGGGTCTTGGAGTGACAGGCCCTATGATCGAAAGGGCAGGGAAGTTAGTCAAGGAGGCCATCTCATCTCAACTTTTACAACGGGTCATCCAATCAGAAAATTATCAAAAAGAAGTCCCTTTTACCTACGTTCAAGAAGGAAGGATGGTCGAGGGGGTTATGGATGTTGTTTTTAGAGAAGGGGAGGATTGGGTGGTTTTGGATTTTAAAACAGACCAAATCGATCAGGAAGAGTTGGAAGCGAAAGTCAAACAATATACACCTCAAGTCAGAATCTACTCCGAGGCGATCAAGACCCTCTTTGGGAAACCCCCCAAAGAGGTGATTCTCTTTTTTCTCCATCGAATGGAGGCGGTTTCTCTCCCCTCCATTCTCTCCTGAAGGAAAGGCAAAGAATATCAGAAATCCCTTCTTAAAAGAAGGGCATACCCCATGCCTCCTCCTGCACAAAGACTGGCTAGGCCCAGTTTTACACCTTGACGGATCATCTCATGAAGGAGTGTCACTACAATTCGACTTCCTGTCGCCCCCACAGGATGGCCAAGAGAAATTCCGCTTCCATTTACATTCACCCTTTTCCTATCCAGTTTCAACTCCTTCTCACAGGCAAGATAGTAAGAGGCAAAAGCCTCATTGATCTCGATCAGGTCAATTTCTGAAAGGTGTAAACCAGCCTTTCTTAAGACTTCTTCAATCGCTGAAACTGGGGCAATACCAGTAAATTTAGGTTCCACAGCCCTAATAGACCAGTGCCCAACTTGAGCCAACGGGTTCAGTCCATACTTTTTACATGCCTCTTCTGTAGCAATGACGATGGCAGCTGCTCCGTCATTAATGCTACTGGCATTGCCCGCGGTTACTGTCCCATTGGATGAGAAGGCAGGCTTTAATTGAGATAAGTTCTCAAGAGTTGCATCTCTTCGTGGATGCTCATCTGTAGTTACTAATTTAGACTTAGAGCCTTCTTTTACTTCTATTGGAACAATCTCATTTTTGAAATAACCTTGAGATTGTGCTCTAAGGGCCCTCTCGTGGGAGAGACAAGCAAGTTCATCCTGCTCTTGACGAGAGATTGAATACTCTTTCGACAAAAAGTCGGCAGCCAATCCCATCCCACCCATAATTGGATCTTCCTGCATACACCACCACAACAGATCCATTGCCTGTGCATGTCTAAGGCGTTGACCCCACCTTGTGGAGGGTAAGATATAAGGAGCATTGCTCATCGATTCCACTCCGCCTACCAAAGCCGTCTCTGCCTCACCTACCATTAACGAAGAAACGCCACAGATAAGGGCCTGCATGGCACTTGCGCAGGCGCAGTGAATGCTGAAGCATGGTGTCTCGGCACGGATACCAGAGTTCATTGCGCTTACCCTAGCTATATTTGGATTGAGGGGAGAGAGGGTGTTACCCAAAATCACCTTACCAATCTGATCCATGTTTAACCCTGAACGTTCCACCGCTGCCCTGATAACAGGAAGGATCAAGGCCACAGGAGAGAGAGATTTAAAGATACCCCCAAAATCACCAATAGGTGAACGTTGTGCTGAAACAATAAATACCTTTTGAGTCATATAAAATCCCTTTTCAACCTTATGATCCGTAATCAAAAAATCCTTTTCCTGCCTTTCTTCCTAAATGACCTGCTTTTACCTTTCTTCTAAGAAGGGGGGAGGGCCAGTATCGCTCTCCAAAAGCCTCTTTCCGATTATCCAATTCTCTGAATATCCAATCTAAACCTACCTCGTCTGCCCATTCCAGTGGGCCTTTTGACATTCCAGCGCCAAGTTGCATGGCTTTGTCAATATCGCTTCCATTCGCAATACCCTCATCCAGACAACGAATCCCTTCATTAACGAGTACCCAAAATAGTCTATTTGATAGGATTTCTCTCTCTTTTTTATCAAGAGAAGGAGAAATACCGTCTATTCGTTGAGGGGGTCCTGATTCGACCATTTTATATGAGTGGATTCCTTGTCCGGATTTAACTCCGAATTTTTTTGAGGCCACCAATTTGTGAAAGGGAGGTGGAATATTGAATCGCGTTCCATAAGCCTCATAAAGAGTTAGATTGGCATGATAAACCACATCCCATCCTGCCATATCCCCTAAGGTGAATGGGCCCATAGGCATTCCCATCTCAATACCTGCTTGGTCAATCTCCACGGGGGGATACCCTTCCTCCACCATCCAAAATGCCTCATTGATATACATCCCAAGAAGCCGGGCTACTAAAAACCCTGGACATTCCTTCAAACGGATTGGAACCTTACCAATCTTCTCGCAAAACATCATCATGGCCTCAACAGTCTCTTCAGAGGTATCAAGTCCTGGAACCACTTCGATCAACCTCATCACATGAGCTGGGTTAAACCAATGCATTCCGATAAACTTCGACCTTCTCTTTGTGAAACTGGCCAATTCTGAGATAGGAAGAGCAGAGGTATTACTGGCAAAAATAGCCTCTGGGTGGCAAATACGATCGAGATCTTGAAAGAGGGATTTCTTGATCTCGATCTCTTCAGGAACTGCCTCAATGATAAGATCAGCCTCCTCACATCCCTGGTAGTCCATTCTTCCATGGATTAGATTGAGACACTTCTTCATCTCTTCTTCGGTGATCTTACCTTTCTTCAGATGGGTGGAATACATCTGTGTGACTTGCTCCTGGCATTTTTTGACGAGGGATTCATTTAACTCTTTAAAGAAGACCGGAAAACCACTTTTTGAAAGGGTATAGATGATCCCTGCCCCCATTGTTCCGCCACCTATCACCGCAATGGTTTCAATATTTAATTGCTTCTTCATCTTGTTTCGATCCTTAGAAATTAAATCAAAAATAGATGAAAGGAGGCCGCTGAGAATAGAATCAACTATTCTCAGCGACATCCAACTATTTTAGGATTCGAGGTTTAACCCACTTGGTTACGGGAACAAATATCAGTTTCTCCATATCCGCCTTTACGACCTTTGAATAATCAGAGGGTTTATGGATGGTGGAAGTATAGGTCATAGGTGAAAGCATCCCACCGCAATCGAAGTCCCTTAAGGTCTCAAGCGCATCAACAAATTTTTCAACGGTCAAATCTCTCCCTGCCCGTCTTAGTCCCTCCACCAAGATGGTGGTTGTGGTATACCCTTGAATATAAAGGGTAGGTAACCGCGGTGAAGAACCATATTTTTGGGCAATCTCTCTCATCTCTTTTCCACCTGGGCAATCATCGTTCCATACCCCGAACATGGATCCTGCGTAATAAGTCTTGGCTCCTTTTCCTACTGCTTTAAGGATAGAATCATCCGCACACCATGTGAAGGTAAGATAGGTTGGAAAATAATCAAACTTTTCCGCAGTCTTGATAAAATTGATAATCCCAGGGGCCAAGGTAAAAATGATAAGGTAATCTGCCCCAGCCTTTTTCATGGATAATACCTGGGAAGAAGCATCCACCGCTCCCATAGGAAGCTCAATTTCTCCTACGGGTTCAACGCCATAGGCTTTTAGTCGATCCTTACTGGCTTTCAATCCTTCCTTGGCCCACTCAACTGGCCAATAGACAATCCCTGTCTTAGGGGCCTTCACCTTTAGGTCATGGATCACATAGTCAATCAATACCTCAATTTGGTTGGAATAGGTAGACCCATAGGAAAAGACATACCGCTTATATGGGGTGTACATGGGAACTAACATTCCCGGAGGAATCACGGGAACCTTCTCCTTTTCAATCTTGGGAAGGAGTGCCATTGTCTGAGGAGTTCCCCCACAATGGAGAATGGCAAGGACTTCATCTTTCGTCACCAATTTCTCGAAGGCTGCAATGGCCAGTGGAATTTTATACTGATCGTCCTCATGAATAAGATGAAGTTTTCTGCCATGGATCCCTCCTTTTTCATTGATGTATTTGATGTAATCAGAAACACCCATCAATAAATGACGACCGTAGTCCGCTACCACTCCTGTAGTATCTGTGATAATGCCTACCTTCACCGCATCCGAACTGATCCCCCTCATCTCCTGAGCAGCAGTGGGTAGGGCGGTAAATATTAAAAGACCTATTAAGGAAACCATCCCTGCTAACCTTACTTTTTTCATCATTTAACCTCCTTCCAATCATTTATTTTTTAATACCTTTGATCTTTTTTCTTCTGTCTTTTTCTCCATCACCTCCCTTCAAACGATCTTCTTAGATTTAATATGTGAAAGGCCAACTCTTAAAAGAGGTCTTGATCCTTTGCCATAAAGCCACTAATCCTCCAGATTCAAAAATCAGGAAGAGAATGATCAGAACCCCATAGGTGATCACTTTGAGTTGTTGGGTAAATACGAGGCCACTGAGATGAAAGGTCTTGTTTAAGAAGCCAAAAAAAATCCTCAGCCACTCTGGAACGATCCCGATGAACATTGCTCCCAGAATAGAACCTAAGATTGACCCCAATCCTCCTACAATGATCATAGCGAGGTATTCGACCGAGAGAAATATGGTGAAATACTCCGGATTAATATGGGTGGTGTAATAGGCGAACAAACTTCCTGAAACGCCTGCATAAAAAGAACTGATACCGAAAGCCATCACTTTGTATCGTGTGAGATCAACTCCGATCACCTCCGCTGCTATGTCTCGGTCCCGTATGGCCACAAAGGCTCGTCCAATTTTCATGCGCATCATATTCTTTGCTGAAAACCCAAGGAGAAAAACGATGATCGTGATCAGGTAATAGAACTCCCTATCTGAATCTATTCTAAATCCTCCGATGCTGATAGGGGGGGCAGCCATACCTAAGGCTCCATGGGTTAAACTTTCCCACTGGAAGAGAATATATTGGACGATAATTCCAAAAGACATGGTGGCCATGGCTAAATATAACCCACGCAACCTCAAGCAAGGGATTCCCATCCCTATCCCAATGAGGCTCGTAATAATTCCTGAAAGGGGAATTAGGATATAAAAAGGGAGGCTGGCCTTTTCCCCTAAAATGGTTGTCGTATAGGCCCCAATGGCTAGGAAGGCTGCATGCCCTATGGAAATCTGTCCAGTGTACCCGGTCAGGATATTTAGGCCAATGGCCCCAATGATATAGATTCCAACTAAGTTGATTGTATAAAGTGTGTAGCGCCCCACGAAAAACGGAAAGAGAATAAGGGTTAGGATGAGAACCATCCACCAAAATTTAACCCAAATGGTTCGAAAGAGGCTGAGATCTTCCTGATAGGTCTCAATGAAGGTTCTGCTTCTCAAAACCATGAAATAAGCCTAAACCCTTTCGATTTCTTCTGTACCAAAAAGACCATAGGGTCTTAAGATTAAAATGATAAATAGAAGAATGTAGGCCGAAATTTCTTTGATCCCACTTATATAGAGATCCAGATATCCTCCCACCAAGGTTTCGAAAAGACCAATGAGAAGTCCTCCGATTAACGCCCCGACCACACTATCAAGCCCTCCTAAGATGATAGCAGGAAAAACTTTAATGGCTACAAAGCTTAAATTGAGATTCATCACGAGGACATTGGCTAAAAGGATCCCTGAAATTCCAGCCGTAGCAGCCGCAATCGCCCAGGATAGAGAAAAAATCTTTTTCACGTTGATCCCCATCAAGAAGGCAACGATTTGACGATCTGCGGCCGCCCGCATAGCAATTCCTAATGTGGAATACTTGAAAAATAGAAAAAAGATCACCATAACCCCACAGGAAATGATAAAGGTCCATAGGTGGGCATAGGAGACCACAATCTTTGAGATGACAATAGGCTCTTTAGGAAAAGGAGAAGGAAACATCACATTCCCAAAACCAAAAACCATCCCAGTGAGAGGCCTAAGAATGATACTCAACCCCAGCGTGATCATAACCACTGCAAAGATGGGTTCTCCAATCATCGGCCGCATGATAAATCGTTCGATTGCTAATCCAAGCAGGGCGCAGAGAGATAAGGTTAAGAAGAAGGCAGATAAAAAACCAAAATGAAATTTTTCTATTAAAAGGACGCAGAAATAGGCGGCCACCATTAAGATCTCACCATGAGCAAAGTTCAGGATTTTCGTTGCCTTGTAAATCACTACAAATCCTATGCCGATCACTGCATAGACACTTCCCACCGCCAAACCACTCACGATCAACTGAAGGAAATAATGGAATTCCCCAACCATATCTTGTTTTTTTACTCCATAGAAAGGACTCTAATCTATTTGGGAGTTTCCATCATTTATAAAGCCCCTCTATCAAGTCGCTATATTTTTTTTCGATCATTTCTCTTCGAACTTTCATAGTGGCTGTCAATTCATCATCATCCCGATCGAGTTCCTTTTCAAGAAGAACGAACTTTTTGATCTGTTCAATCCTTGACCTTTCCTGGTTGGTCTTCTCCACCTCTCCCTGAATGAGTTTGTATACTTCAGGGTTCTTTGAAAGGCTTTTGAAGGTTGTAAAGGGAATTCCCTTCCTCTGGGCCCAGTCGGCAACATTATCGAAATCGATTTGAATCAAAGCGGTTAGGTAAGGTCGTCTATCACCGATCACAATGGCCTCTTTGATAAAAGGACTAAACTTCAATCGATTTTCAATTTCGGAGGGTGCTATGTTCTTCCCCGAAGCCGTTATCAAAATCTCTTTTTTTCGGTCTGTGATCTTTAAATTTCCTTTCTCGTCAAACTCTCCAATATCTCCTGTATATAACCAATCCCCCTGCTTCGCTTGCCTTGTCGCCTCTTCGTCCCTAAAATAACCCACAAAAACTGCTGGACCCTTCATCAGAATCTCACCATCTTCGGCAATTTTACATTCCCAACCTGGAATGGGCTTCCCAACAGTTCCGATCTCAATCTCTTCTCCCCTTGGCATGGAGAAAACACCTGTGCATTCAGTTAATCCGTAAGCCTCCTTCACCATTAATCCAATGCTGTGAAAAAATTTCATGATGTCTTTAGAGAGTGGAGCAGCCCCGGACACACACTCTCTTACCTGCAAAAGACCAAGCCGGTTACGAAGAGGCCTAAAGAGAAAGAAGTAAGCAATAAAATTTGCACCTCTTAGAAAAAGACCTATCCTCTGTTTGGTCAACTTTCTCTCCGCAACCTTATTGCCGATAGGGAGGAATTGATAGTAGGCCCATCTCTTAATAGGGTGGGCATCTTGCATCTTGATGGTGATGGCAGAATGGATCTTCTCCAAGATACGGGGAACTGTGAGAAAGATGGTTGGAGAAATTTCCGCCATATCTGACTGCAAGGTATCGATGCTTTCAGCAAAATTGATTGTACAACCACTCTTCATGGGGATGAAGAGGGAAAATAATCGTTCAGCAACGTGACAGAGAGGCAATACGGAAACAAGCGAATCATCCCTGTTAATGGGGAGAATTTGAAAAAAGCTATCTAATACAGAAGTAATATTTCGATGAGACAACATGGCCCCTTTAGGAAGACCTGTGGTCCCAGAGGTATAAACGATAATGGCAACATCTTCAGACCTGGTCTTCTGGATCATCTCATAAAAGAGGGATGGATTTTCGTTATGAATGTTTTTCCCAATCTCCTCTACTTCTCGAAAACTCAACATCATGGGTTCCTCATATTTACTTAACCCCTTCATGTCGATCACAATCATCTTCTCTAAAGTGGAAAGTTCATTCTTAACCATAAGCACTTTATCGGCTTGTTCCTGATCTTTGACGATGACGAATTTTGATTGGGAGTGGTCCAGGATATATTTTACTTGGAGATAACTATTCGTTGGATAAACTCCAACGCTGACCCCTCCTGCTGATTGGATCGCAAGATCTGCATAAAGCCACTCTGGACAATTATCTCCTAAAATAGAGACCCGATCTCTTTTTTGGAGCCCTAAACGATTTAGACCGAGGCAGAAGTTCTGGACGCGGGTATAATATTCATCCCATGAGATGGGTCGCCAGAGCCCCTTCTTCTTCTCCCTTAAAGCAACCCGAGCTCCCAATTCTTTTACTCTATTCCGAAATAATTTAGGAAGCGTGAGATCTTCCATGGATTGCTCACCCATAATTAATCTTCACCAAGGTAAGCCTTGATGACCTCGGGGTTTTTTTGTATCTCTCCAGGATTCCCCTCAGCAATTTTGATCCCGAAATTGATCACACAGATTCGATCGGCGATATCCATCACGACTTCCATATTATGTTCTATCATCATGAGGGTTATTTTCATTTCCTCTTTAATATCCAGAATAAAACGGGCCATATCCTCCGTCTCTTCTGTGTTCATGCCTGAACAAGGTTCGTCCAGCAATAAAATTTTTGGATTCATGGCAAGCGCCCGACCTAACTCCACTCGTTTTTGAATCCCATAGGGAAGCGTTTTGACAACCTTCTTCCGATAAGCCTCGATTTCAAGGAATTCGATGATCTCTTCAACTCGATCCCTGTTGACGATTTCCTCACTCAAACATTTCCCCAAAAAGAGAGCTCCGGACCATATGCTGGATCGGATAAATTGATGCCTTCCCAACATCAGGTTATCAATGACCGTCATATTTTTAAACAATTCAATGTTCTGAAATGTCCTGGCCACTCCTATTTTAGCAATTTCGTGTGGCTTAAGACCTATGAGATCTTTGTCCCCTAAAAAAACCCTCCCCGAGGAAGGTCGATAGATTCCATTGATGATATTTAATATAGTCGTTTTCCCAGCACCATTTGGGCCGATGAGTCCAAACAATTGGTTCTCTTCAACCTTTAACGTTACCCCGTTAAGGGCCTGGATCCCACCAAAGTGAATGGAAAGGTCTTTTATTTCGAGTGCAGGCATCGATGCTCCTCTGGCTGGGCCGAATTAGGAGAGCCAACGTTTCCTTCTTTTGTAATGTTTAATTTTGGCAAAATTTTTCTTCTTCTTTTCGTCGGTCAAACCCAAATAGAACTCTTTGATATCCCTATCCTCTTTTAAAACTTCACTCTTAGCATCCATCACAATTCTTCCGTTTTCGAGAACATATCCATAGGAGGTAATATCCAGGGCAACTTTTGCATTCTGTTCAATGAGAAGGATGGCCGTATTCTCGCTTTGGTTAATGGTCTTTAAAATATTAAAGATTTCTCGAACGATGATGGGGGCCAACCCCAAAGAAGGTTCATCTAACATCATTAATTTAGGCTTAGCCATCAAAGCCCTTCCAATGGAAAGCATCTGTTGTTCACCCCCACTGAGATAGCCTGCTAATTGGGAATGTCGTTCTTTTAAAATTGGAAAATATTCATATACCCTCTGGAGACTGATCTGAATATTTTTACTCTTTTTTTGAGTATAGGCCCCCACTTTGATATTTTCCCCCACCGTTAGTTCCGGGAAAATTCCCCTTCCTTCCGGGACCACAGAAATCCCTCTTCTCACAATTTCTTCTGGCCCTTTTTGATCAATCCGCTCCCCATAAAATTCAATGAACCCTCCTTCGATCTCCCCCTCTTCAAGTGGGAGAATGCCGGCGATGGCTTTAAGGGTGGTTGATTTTCCCGCTCCATTTGCCCCAAGGAGAGCGATCATGCCTTTTTCAGGAACCTCCAGGGAAATCCCCCTTAAAGCAAGGATAATATCATTATAGACCACTTCAATATTGTTTACTCGAAGCATGGGCTTACCAAATCTCTGATGGAATTTTAAATCAAAACCTTCCAAGGAGTTCCCGAGCGATGATCATCTTCTCTATCTCTTTGGTCCCTTCTACAATCTCCACAATCTTTGCATCCCGATAAAGCCTCTCTATCCCAGATTCTCCCAAATACCCGTAACCTCCGTGAATCTGAAGCACCTCGTCCACCACTTTGACTGCTACTTCGCCTGCATACCACTTCGCGATAGACATGAACTTGGGATCGATCTTTCCCTGGTCTGCCATCCAGGCTGCCTTATAGTAAAGGCATCGGGCTGCCTCGATAAGGGTAACCATTTCTGCCAGTTTGAACTGAATGGCCTGAAAACTGGCGATTGGGCTACCAAACTGTTTCCTTTCTTTTGCATACTTAATGGCTTTCTCAAGGCCTCCTTGGGCAATTCCAACCCCCTGGGCAGCCACCGTAATTCGGGTTCGATTAAAGACACCCATCAATTGTTGAAATCCTTCTCCTTCTTGGGAACCAATTAAATTCTCATTAGGTACTTCCACATTGAGAAATCGGAGTTCGGCGGTCTCTGAAGCCCTTGTTCCAAGTTTTCTCTTTAATTTAATCGCTTCAAATCCTTTTCGATCTGTTTCTACAATAATCGCACTATGGCGTTTATATCTTGACGCCTCTTGCTCATTCGTCAGACAGAAAACAACTAAAAAATTGGCGATCGTGCCATTGGTGATATACATTTTGTTTCCATTAATAACATAATGGTCTCCAACCCTTTTGGCTAAGGTCTGAACGGAGGAGACATCACTACCTACATCAGGCTCCGTGATGGCCATGCCCATAATGGCCTTCCCTTTCGGGAGAAGAGATAAATATTTGTTTTTCTGTTCCTCGCTTCCATATAAGAGAATAAATTCTGAACCGAGGGTAGTAAGGATGATATTTCCACACCCAGGATCGACTCTCCAGAACTCTTCAGCAATCAAAGCGTTTTCTAAGAATCCGAGCCCCAATCCCCCGTACTCCTTCTTGATAAAGACGCCAATAAAACCAAGCTCACAAGCCTTTCTCCACAGATCCATAGGGAAGGTTTCATGAAGATCGCATTCCTCTATGAACTTTGGAAACATTCCCTCTGCAAACTCTCTTGCGGCTTGCCGTATCTGTTTTTGTCGAGCGCTTAATTCAAAATCCACCCTTTATCTCCTTTGCCACTTAAAAGTTTCTTTCATAATAGAAGAAAACTTCCATCCCTAATTGGATCTAACCCCTGAAAAGATAAGATTTCTAAACTGTCGGGTATAGGAGCGAAGTTCGATTGTCTCTCGATTCATTTCTTTTTGAAGAAGCACACCATCATGTACGCCGATTATCACCCAAGCCATCATCTGTGGGTCGATCTCTTTTTTAAACTCGCCTGTTTGCTTCCCCTCCCTTAGAATCTTTGTAATAAACTCATGCCATTTTTGATAAATCGATTTTAGGGTTGGTTCCAATCGATTCCGTGAGCCACACATCTCTGCTGAGATCACGGTCATAAAAAGGCATAGGTCAGGATGCTCTCCGGCAAACCAGACATTGAAATGCATCATCTTTTGAAACTTATCGGATGGACCTTTCCCTTCTTTTTCGACATAGGCGATCATGCTTTTCAGGTATTTCTCTTCGAAGAGTTTAATGAGTTCACGAGCCAAATGTTCCTTGGTTTTAAAATGGCAGTAAAGGGCGCCACGGGTGAGTCCTGCATCTTTTGTAATTTCAGCCACAGAACTCCCTTTATAGCCTTTCTTGACAAAGAGTTTCATGGCCGAGTGGAGAAGTCTTTCGAAAGAAGCAATCTTTGTCTTGGGGGACATAAAATGATAAACGTTTATTTAGTAAAATATGAACGTTTATTTACCAAAAATAAAAAAGGCTGTCAAGAAAAAATTTTTATGTTACGGAATAATCAATTATGGACTTTTTGTAAGGATCATTTATGGACATAGAGGGGGGGAAGAGGGGTAGAAGTTGAAGGTGAGATGAGCCACCTTAAGTTCCTAAGAAGGGAGGAACTGAGGAGGCTGAGAGACAGTTTGGTCGTCCTTTTTGTCGCAATAGCATTCGTCTTTATGCTTTAAGAATGGGATATTATCATGCTTTTCTGGAGGAGAAGAGAAAGGTTTATACGAGATTTGAGACCTCGGGTCCTGGAGCCCTGTTTCAACATGACTCTTCTTATCATCTATGGATTCCAGGGACAAAAGAGAAGCAATATTTGCTGTTGGCCAAGGATGATTATTCTCGAAGGGTGGTGGGGGCAAGGATGGTCCTGAGAGAGACGACCTTTGAACACCTGGAGACTGTGAGAGAAACTATTTCGATTTATGGTATCCCTCTGGCTTATTATCTGGACAATCATTCCATTTTTCGGTTTGTTTTGCATCAGGGGGTTCATGCCTGCCTGCGGTAGGCAGGTGAGATACAAGCTTGGTGAGGATGAGGGGGAGATTCAGTTCAAAAGGGCTCTCAGCAGTCTTGGCATTGGGATGATCTACACGGGGAAACGTCAGGCTCAGGCAAAGGGGAAGGTGGAGAAGATCTTCGATTATCTTCAGAGGAGGCTTCCCTATCTCTGTGAAAAATACAAGGTCAAGGATTGCTCTGAGGCCCAAAAGATCCTCCATGACCTGATTGCTTACTACAACGAACAGAGGGTTCATGAGGAGACGGGAGAGATTCCGGCTAAAAGGTGGCAGGAGGCGATCTCTCAGGGAAAGGGGAAATTAAGGCCAAAGATGGAACCATTATGTTTATGGGGAAGAAATGGCCCACTGGCTGCCCAGAAAACACCTCTTTGACCATTTGCCTCATCCCAAATCAGAAGTTTATGATCTATAAAGAGGAGAAGAAATTGTGAGAGTTTCAGCTCTAAATGCATCATCAAAAACATCTCCACAAATCGTTTCCCAAATGTCCACGAATGATCTTTACGTAACATAAAAAAATGCTGCTATTGCGAAAAAATATTCTGGGTTTCGTGGATTAGATAGAAAAAAGGCAGGTCTGAAGCGTGTTAGAATCGCGAAAAAAAGTCACTCTTCATTGCTGTAATAAATTATTTGGGAAAAAACAGAGGGTTTGTAATGATTTCGTTTTAAAAAATGATTGACTTGAGAAACCCATTTTTATAATATATCAATGATTTTGGGCTTATGTCTTAGTAATCGTAGACGGTGGGGCGAAAAGGCATGAAAAGCCCTTTTTACCATTTTAAATTTATCAAATTCCAACCTTTTATAAGTCTCTTAGATTGTAGCGACTATATCATCTTTAAAAACCCCGCTTTTAAGATTCTTATCTTAGACTTTATCAAGGTCATAAAAGGCTTAGAATCCCATATAAAAAACCAAAGGTTGTCAATAAGTTACACTAAAAATTTAGCAAGGATGAAGAAGCTATTAGCTTTAATTTCCGTTTTTATTGTGCTCATGGATTTGCCGGTTTCATCTGCCATGGCCAATGAGTATATTGTGTTGGCGAGGCCACTCAATCTTTTAGGCTATGTCACTCAAGGAGGAGCTTTCAGCCTCAACGATAAGAATAATTATGGCACAGAAAAAGGCCTACAATCCGCACTCATGAACCTTTTTGTAGAAGGAGATTACAAAATCAGCAGCGAATTGAAATTCTATGGTTCAAGTATGCTTACGGTGGATTGGGCCTACCAATTAAATGCTGACAGGGAGTCGTGGCACGAAAAGCTATTCTCAAAATCGAAGGATCACTTAAATGTTGATAACAAATATTGGCAAGTGTTGAAAGAGGCCCACCTCACCTGGACTCCTGGCAACTTTATGTTCAGGATCGGAAAGCAAATCGTCTCCTGGGGAGAAATGGATGGCATCAGGCTCATGGATCAGATCAATCCTTTAGACCAGCGCAGAGGGTTTGCCGACGTTGAGTTTGAAACAACCATCATTCCAATTTGGATCATCAGAGCCAATTATTCTCTGCCTGTCCATTTGGGTTGGTTGCAAGATCTTGGATTTGAATTTATCTTTAATCCCAATGCAGATTTTATTCCCAATCAACCTATACGAAGTGGCAATGATGAGGGCGGGATCTGGGCTCCGAATATTTTGATCCCTGGCCCGTTCCCTTTTGGAGAAGCTCATCTGGGGTCAACCATTTTGAATGTCAAAGAGCCGCGCCGTTTTAATTCTAATGGATTTGAATACGCTTTCAGGGTTAAATGTATCGTATACGATTCCATCATCACCTTGAACTATTTTTACGGTCTGGATAATGACCCTGTGGCGAAGAGTGCCGGGCCTCCTATTATCACTCAAGCCTCTGATGGAAAGTTGATTATCCATCCCTTTCTCCAAGGGAAATACCCTCTCTTTCGTTTCATTGGCGCTACTTTTTCGAAAGATATCACTCCTCTAAAATCTGCCTTGCTTGGCGGTGTTTCTCCTGTTGTGAGGTTCGAAACTTTATATGCCTTCAAGAATATTTTTGTCACCACAATCAATACTTTTGATAAGTCCGATGAATTCCGATGGGCGATTGGTATTGACTGGAAAATCAAAATTCCTCTTTTGAACCCAAGAGCCTACTTCTCTGTATCGCCCCAATTTTTCCATCGAAAAATCATGGACTACCCCTCAAGATATGATTTGGCCGATCTTGAAAAAAACACCTATGCGGTGACACTCCTTATCAAAACATCCTATTTCAATGCCAAACTGGTTCCTTCTTTCTTCTGGCTCCGAGATATCACGTCACAGTCAGACTTCTTTAAGCTGGAATTATTATACGACTACACGCACAACTGGCGTTTCACGCTGGGAACATTGCTCTTTCATGGCGAAGAAAAGGGGAAGGGTTATCAACGATTTGACAACAAAGACCAGATTTATTTCAAAATCACCTACAGGTGGAGCTAACGGGCGCAGCGTTGAGGAAGATCAGTGTTTTTTCACCCTGAACTCGTCTCAGGGCCTTATAGCTTATGAAACACAGGATGGTGAAGACCCAAATAAGGAGAAAAAATGAAAAGGATTAGAATGGCTTTCACAAAACTGATCGTTTTTTCTATTTGCATTTCCTTGTTCATTTCATACTCATGGGCCGCCGAGGAATATAACGTCACCTTTGAACGGATAGAAAGTCACAAGACTTTTTTTGATGATCCGACACCACTTTTTAAAGATTTGAGTTATAAGAAAATCTTGCCTCCCGAGGTCTACTCTAAAATGACTTACGATGTTGAGGCAATGAAAAGGACATGGGCTGAAGTGGTTGGGTTTAAGGCTCCTGATGTGGTGGGCAAGATTGCTCCGGAGATTAAACCAGGCATCTATACCTATCAAGACAAGGAAAAACACCCTGGGCTTAAAAAGTTGATGATCCCACTTCATTATGAAAACTTTTTCCAACCCGGTGGGCCGCCCCATGCTGGTAATTTTCCGGAAATTGAAATCGTACCAACCCGCCAATATTATTATGCCCTGCCAATCGCTAAGGCGACAAAAAGGCAGATGAGCAAAACCCAGCAGAATGACCAGGGCTACCTCATCCCTGAAAGCTACGAGGCAGGATTTCCGTTTCCGAGGCCCTCAGGAAAATTTAAGGCTCAGCAGGTTATGTACAACTGGGAGAAACGTTACATCGCCTGGGATAATACTATGGCGCTGCAACATCTTGTGGGGTTTAACAAGGATTTGAAAATGGATTTCGATTCTTCCTCAAGCGCATGGATGCTTAGATTGCATGGACGCGTAATGATTGAGCCCTATGGATGGTATGACGAACGGGCTCGTAAATTGGGTGAGATTCGAATTCTTAACTTTATGAACGTCACCCCGCGTGATTTTTATGGAAATGTGATGAATTCGATTTCTTATTTAGATCCTCATAAGATTGACCAATTGACAGCTTACGTGAACGTTCTGAGAAGGACACGGAAACTATCCGGTACGGATTTGCAAGACCGGGCAGTTGGACAAGATATCATCTTAGATGATTCTGAAGGATTTAATAGAAAATTTTCTCCAAAGCGCTACCCATGGAAATTTGAGTTGATCGACGAACGGGAGTATTTGGTTCCGGTCTGTGATCAGGATGGATCAACCTATTTCACGAAAAAAGGTCTTGAGTTTCGTAATATCAAGTTTGAGCGGAGGCCCGTTTATGTGGTTAAACTTACCCAGACCGATCCAAACTATATTTACAGCTCCACGATCCTATATATCGATCAAGAAACCTTTTTATACCACCATATTGAGAACTTTGACCAAAAAGGGCGTTTGTACCGAACAGTCACCAATATCTGGTCAAACTTTCCTGAAATGGGTATGCTCACCATGTGGCAAGGGGTGCTTCGAGACTACATCGATCTTCACAGTAATCTATCGTTCGTTTATTCGTTTCCAGCAGTTTGGATAAATCGTGAGCATGTTAATCTGCAGAGCCTAATTAAAGGAGTGAAGTAATGGATTTTATGAAAATCTCCTCACCCCCCTCTTTTACAATGAGGGGGGATTCCTCCCTTTAGCAAAGGGAGGTTGGGAGGGATTTGATCGGGCCAAAGGTATGGATGATAAACATGCTTCAATTGCCAAGATAACCCGGCCAAAAATAACAGGGGTTTTTCCAAGAAGAAGGTTATTTCGACTTCTTGACGCTAGTCGAAAATACCCAGTGATCTGGATATCAGGTCCTGCAGGCTCAGGGAAAACCACACTTATCTCAAGCTATCTCGATGCGAATAAACTTCCCTGCCTCTGGTACCAAGTGGACGAAGGAGATTCCGATATCGCTACCTTTTTCTATTATTTTGGACTCGCTGCTAAGAAGGCAGCTCCCCATTATCGGAAGTCCCTTCCTCTCCTCACCCCTGAATATCTGCAAGGTATTGCAACTTTTACTCTGAGGTATTTTGAAAATCTCTTCAGCCGGCTTAAGGCCCCTTATTTCCTTATCTTCGACAACTATCAAACTGTCCCTGCCGATTCAAACTTTCACGACGTGATAAGCAATGGACTCAGCGCAATCCCTGATGGGGTAAATGTCGTCCTCATCAGCCGCCATGACCTTCCTCCAGCCTTATCCAGATTGCATGCCAATGGCTTAATAGGAATGTTTGGATGGGATGAACTCCGTTTGTCCTTGGATGAGTCGGGTGGAATTGTAAGATCGAGGAAAAAGGGCAAAACGTCAAAGGAAATGATAAGGCGTTTACATGACACATCGGATGGATGGGCAGCCGGACTTATCCTGATGTTGGAGAGTGCCAAAAGAGGCTTGGAGGCTCAATGGCCTGAAAAGATTTCTTCGAAAGAGACCCTTGATTATTTTGGGAGTGAAGTTTTTAGTAAGACGAATCAGGAGATAAAATACTTTCTTACAAAGACTGCCTTATTGCCAAGGATGACCTCGAAGATGGCCGAGGAACTTACCGGATTGTCTAAGGCGGGTGACATTCTTTCGGAGTTGAGCAGAAACAACTATTTTACAGAGAGGCGCTACTATGCGGAGCCAGTCTATCAGTATCATACGTTGTTTCGGGAATTCTTGATATCCCAAGCAAGGGAAGCTTATTCTCCAACTGATCTATCCGGTCTGCGTCGTGGTGCCGCGTCGCTCCTTGAGGAGGCTGGGCAAGTTGAGGATGCTGTTCATCTGTTTCGTGATGCTCAAGACTGGGAAGGGATGATTCGGTTAATCATGAAACAAGCCCCTACAATGCTTGAGCAGGGGAGATATCACACTCTTGAAGAATGGCTGGACAGCCTTCCCAAAGAAATGGTTGAAAATGATCCCTGGCTTCTCTACTGGAAGGGGACATCCCGGTCCCCATTCGATCCATCTCTCGCTCAACCTTTTTTTGAGCGCGCCTTTGAGAAATTCAAGACTCAGGACAATTTAATGGGTATCCTTCTTGCGTGGTCAGGTGTCGTGTATTGCATGTTATACAAGTTTGAGGAATATTTTTCCCTTGATCGATGGATTCACCTGTTTCCGGAATTGCCGGACAATCCTGAAAAGACCATTCCTATGGAAGCCTGGATGCAGGTAGTGGGAGGGATGTTTACCGCCTTGACCTACCGACGTCCCGGATCTTCAGAAACCGACGCATGGATAAGACGTGCTGAATCAATCGTGCAAGGGCCGGGTGGTCCTGTCGCCAAGGCACAAATTCTTTTACAACTGGTTCATTATTATTTGATCGTCGGTGATTATGAGAAATCATCAATAAATGTCCGGCTATTGCAGCACTTGGCGCAATCGAAAGAAGCCTTGCCCCTTCTGATTATCATGACGAGGCTGGCAGAAGCGATACACTACGGTTTAACAGGTGATGACCAGAAATGTCTCCTGGCGGTATCCGAGGGCCATAAGACCTCAGAGGGCACCGGCATTTTTCTTCTGGATTACGTCTCTTTATTGCATGGCGTAGCGAACTTTCAGAACGTTGGAGACCTTGGAATGGCCCAGACCATGCTTGAAACGGTTGTTTCTTTATGGGAGCGCCTCAGACCATTTGACAAGGGTCTGTATCACCTTATCCAGACACGCCAATTCCTTTTACGGTCTGAGTTAAGCGCTGCAGTCGCCCAAGCCGACCTGGCTTTGAAAACAAACCTCGATGTCGGGGCGTATGACCCCATATGTCTGAGTCATCTCTTGGCAGCCCAAGTCATGCACAGACTCAGAAAGCAATCACAGGCATGGAACCATCTTCATGAGGCTTTCCACATTGCAGAAATGATGAAAAGTAAAATATTCGAATATTATGGCCTCATGATAGAGGCGTACTTCCATTTTGAGGAGGGAGATGAAGCTTCAGGACTGGCCTCGCTTCGAAAGGCTCTCACCCTCGGCAAGGAAAGAGGCTTTATGAATACGTTTATCGATCAACCGGTTGTCACTGCAAGGCTCTGCGTTAAAGCCCTCGAAGAAGAAATTGAAGTGGCATATGTACAGAACCTCATCCGGAAACGGAGATTGACCCCGGAGAAGCCACCCCTTCATTTAGAGAAATGGCCGTGGCCGTTAAAGGTCCATACCCTCGGGAAATTTGCAATATTAAGGGATGATAAACCACTTCAATTTTCCAGAAAGGTCCAAAAGAAACCTCTGCTCATGGTCAAGGCAATGATTGCTCAGGGAGGAAAGCTTGTTAAAGAAGAACAGCTTGCCGATATGCTCTGGCCAGATGCAGATGGAGATCAGGCATACAGTGCCTTTAGAACAACTGTCTCGCGACTTCGCAGATTAATCGGTGAGAAAGCCATAGAATTTCATGAGGGAAAGACAACTCTCGCCCCCCGTTATTGTTGGGTGGATTCGTGGGCTTTTGAGAGGGTTTGTGATCAGGTTGATGTGGAATCTAAGAGAACCGGAGAACATGAGACACGGGAGCATAGTAAAGACGAGAAAATCATCTCATTGATTAGGAAAGCCATCAACCTATATAAAGGGCATTTCTTAGTTGATGATTCGGAAGAGTTTTGGACGGCCCCTTATCGCGAGCGTTTACGGGCAAAGTATCTCCGCCTCATCACAAGACTTGGAGATCATCTGCAGCAGACAGGGCAATGGGAGAAGGCTGTAGAAAATTATCAAAAGGCTCTTGAGGTGGATGAGCTTGCGGAGGAATTCTATCAACGTTTGATGATTTGTTACAGGCACCTTGGCCAGAATGCGAAAGCAATTGAAGTTTACAAACGCTGCAAAAAGATGCTTTCCGCAGTCCTCGGAATCGAACCCTCTCCAAAGACTGAAGCGATTTATAAAACGCTTGTCGAGAAAGAAAAAATAATACAAACGCAATAAATCATGATACCCCTCACCCATCCCTCCTCCTCAAGAGACTGTGCTGTAATATGAAAGAACTGTGTCTCCCCCTTTGCTTGCGATTATGACACAGCCCTCAAGTGGGGAGGGTGAGGGTGGGATGTCAATTAATTTAATGCGTTTGCATCAATTTAATTTTCACGTTTATTCGTGTTAGACGTAGATAAGTGAATATATTTAAGTATCAGGAGGGCATTTATAAAACAGAACATTACCCTTGCTTTGGATAAAGAACTGCTTAAAAAAGTGAAGGTCCTTGCAGCAAAGAAAGATACTACTGTTACCAGAATGCTTACAAAACAATTGGCCAGGATTGTATCCGAGGAGGACCATTATGAATCTTCAAAGAAAAGGGCTTTGGCAAGGCTGAAAAAGGGATTTCATTTGGGAGGCCGAATCCTTGCACAAAGGGAAGAACTTCATGAACGAAGATAAAATTTTTGTGGATACCAATATTCTTGTCTACGGACACGATGCTGATGCAGGCCATAACATGGAGTGGGACGAGGTATTCTGGCGGAACTTTGGGATCGCCGCACGGGAGTTTTGAGTGTTCAGGTCTTACAAGAATTTTATGTAACCATGACTCGGAAGGTATTGCATCCGTTACCGTCTAACAAGGTTCGAAATATTCTCCAAGATTATTTTAGCTGGCATATAGAAAGAGTGAATGATCCCCTGTCAGTCCTTGTTGCATCTCGAATTGAGGGGAATTATCCCATTTAATTGATTTTATTGATTATTTTCCTATCTCTTATCCTTTTTTCTCCCATCTCCTGATCTCCCCATTTTCTCATTTCCCCATCTCTCCATCGATTCATCTTTTTTTTTCAAAAAGAACGAATCTGTAACAGATCTGTCACACCCTATGTGATATGGAAGGTCCATATTTAAAGGGAGGAATTTTGGATAATTATATTCTTCGAATATATCGCCGTAAGAAGCATGATCCACGAATTCTTGTGGGGGTTGTGGAAGAAGTAGGAGTTCAGGGAAGCAAGGCTTTTAGCAATCTCGATGAACTCTGGTCTATTTTGAATCCCAATAAAAACCAACCAACCTGGTGGAGGGAAAGGAAAGGATTGGAGGAACCATGAAGACATCCATTTTAACTATTAAGATGAATCTTACCATAATCAATAAATCTGCTGTTTTGACCCGGTGGAGACATCTTTTGGAAAAATTAAACGAATTCTTTTGCGGCTCATTTAAGTCCGATTGGGAGGAGAAGACGGGTTTAGATTGGCAGGAATGGGGCAAATTCCCCTATCTGCAATGAAAAGCCAATAAACCCTTCTTTCAATTTCCATTCGGGGAGGAGGGATATTCATGAAAGAATCTATTTTAAATGGTAAAAGGATTTTGGTTGTAAATGATGACCCAGATATATTGGAAATTTTGGAAGAAGAAATCATAATAGCCGCCCCAAACTCTTATATTGATAAAGCCAACCATTACCAGAAAGGAATAGAGTTATTAGCATCTTTTACTTACGACCTGGTCATCTTAGATATGACGTTGAGCCGCGTATCCCGCCTCTTAAATCTCTCATTGTATCGGCCCTCCCCTTTCCCGGTTGTGATGCTTACAGCCTATAACTTGGATCCAGAAACCCTAAGGCCCTATACCGAAATGGGTGTTCGTGCTTATCTCCCAAAGGAGAAGTTAGGACAAATCGTTCCTTTCCTGGAAGATTCTCTTAAACATCAGTATTTACCTTTTTGGAGGTATATCTTTGAGAACCTTCGAGGTTTTTCCAATACGCATTGAAGAAGAAAATGGGTTGAAGTCCCAGGCTGAATCCTTAGTTAATAGGTGTCAGTTAATAGGTGTCATAATAGGTGTCAGGCCTTGAAAATTGACAGATCCTCTACTTCTTGACATGTCTCTATTCATGGGAAGAACAATCCGAAAAGAATATCCTTGCGCTTTATATGGAGTTGAGTAACGGGGCGATTTGGGGAGGGATTTTGGGGATTCATGATAGTACGGTAAGCCAGGTTACTGCCAGGTTGAGAGAGGACAATTCAAATTTGGAAAAAAGGGACATTTCAAACTCGGGATCACAATGGGTCTGTTATTCCAAAACTGCATCTCCCCTCTGTTCCTATGAATGATCTGAACTGCTCCATCTCTGTAATAAGAAGCCCCTCGCGCACGTACTTAATTAATACCATAGCCTAACTTTCCTACCGTTGAATCTCCGTTTTAATGAAATGCTTAAGATATCTCAGGGCCAGGCGGGAGGATTCCAGCTTGATCTCTCTTCTGCTTCCCTTTAAATTCAATTTCATCACCCTAGTCTTTTTTTCTTTTGCCAACCCGATGAAAACAAGTCCTACCGGTTTTTCTCTGGTTCCACCTGTGGGCCCTGCAATCCCTGTTGTGGATAACCCAAAGTTTGTATTAAAAGTTTTCCGAACCCCCTGAGCCATCTTTCTCGCCACCTGGGGGCTCACGGCCCCATATCGCTTTATATCCTCCATTGGAATCCCTAAGTGTCTTATCTTCGATTCGTTGCTGTAGGTCACCATCCCTCCCCTAAAGTAATCCGAGCTTCCAGGAACATCTGTGATCCGATCGCAAATTAAGCCTCCGGTACAGGATTCTGCAATAGAGAGGGTCCAACCCTTTCTCCTTAAAAGGTCTCCAATCGCTTTCTCTATCTTCATCAATAGATTCTCTCCAAAAGGTGGAGGAGTATATTGGCATAGAGCCCGGCCATCAGATCATCCAATACTACTCCATACCCACCCTTCCATCTCTTCTCAAGATGTCGGATGGGAAAGGGTTTGAGAATATCGAAAAAACGGAAAAGTATAAATCCGATCACGATGACAAGGAGGGTCTTTTCCAACCAGAGAAGGGTGATGAAGAATCCCATCATTTCATCGATCACGATCCTTTGATCATCCTTTTTGCCAAAGAATTGCTCGGCTCTCTCCGAAATCCAAACCGAAAGAAAGAAGAAGCCCATCAGTGTCAGTTCATAGATTGGAGAGGGGATTTCAGAGAGAAGAAGATAGAGGGGAATGGCCAGGAGCGTTCCAAGTGTTCCAGGGACAATGGGAGAATAGCCCACTCCAAAACCGGTAGCAACGAGGAGGAAAAATCGATTCAAAACATACACCTGTAGGCATGGAACATAGAGCATAGCGTTCCATCTCTTCTCCGCTATGCGCAAATTGCAATGCGTATTATACCTCTACCATTAAACTCGAACGATGACTCCCTTCTCCTTTAAATAGGATTTGACTTGAGCAATCGTATATTCCCTGTAATGAAAGATGGAGGCAGCAAGCACAGCATCAGCCTTTCCAAGGGTGAGTCCTTCATAGAGATGTTCGAGCGTGCCTACGCCCCCAGAGGCAATGACAGGAATTCCCACGCTCTCTGAAATCGTTCGGGTGAGTTCGAGGTCATATCCATCCTTTGTTCCATCGCGATCCATACTGGTCAGAAGGATCTCTCCTGCTCCCAACTCCTCCATCCTCTTTGCCCACTGGATGGCATCAATTCCTGTCGGGACTTTGCCTCCATGGGTATAGACTTCCCAGCCCCCTCCTCTCCTTTTGGCATCGATCGCAATCACAATGCATTGGCTACCGAAACGCTTCGATGCCCTTTGAACAAAATTGGGATCCTTCACTGCCGCCGTATTGATGGAAACCTTATCCGCCCCTGCCTTAAGGAGTTTCCGGATATCCTCAATACTCCTAATCCCTCCTCCTACCGTGAGAGGGATGAAAATCTGCTCCGCTGTTTGGCGGACAATATCAATTAGAATATCCCTTTTCTCGTACGAGGCGGTAATATCTAAGAAGGCTATCTCATCCGCCCCCTGCTCATCATACTCCTTCGCATTCTCAACAGGATCTCCAGCATCCCTAAGGTTCACAAACTGAGTTCCCTTAACCACCCTTCCTTCCTTGACATCAAGACAAGGGATGATCCTTTTGGCGAGCACCCTACTCCGTTACCTCCTGACCTAATCCGTATTCTTCCTTGGTTCTCAGTATAAAAACTCTAAACACAAAACAAACCCAAAACCTAAAAGTTAAAACGGGTTTAAGTTTTATATTTTTCCCCTCTTCGCTAACCTTATTGCCTCCTCGAGATCAACCTGTCCTGTATAGAGGGCACGGCCAATAATGACTCCTATTACCCCATCCGACTCCAACTCCTGTAGGTGCTCTATATCTTCCTTTCTCGAAACGCCCCCAGAGGCAATGACCGGAATGGAAGTGGATTGGGCCAATGCCTTTGTCATCTCTAAATTCAATCCAGTAGCCATCCCATCCCTCTCGATATCGGTAAAGATAATGGAGGATACTCCCGTTCCTTCGAATCGCTTTGCGAAATCAATCGCTTCAACCTCTGCCATCTCACTCCAACCCTCTACGGCCACCTTTCCCCCTCTTGAATCAATGGCAAGGATCACCTGATCTGGAAAATGAAGCAGGGCCTCTTCCAACAAGGTCTGATTCTTCAGGGCCGATGTCCCAAGGATGATCCACCGAACTCCCATAGAGAGGTAATCTTCAATGGTCTTTCTCTGACGGATACCCCCACCTACTTGGACTGGAATGTGGACAGATCGAACGAGTTTTTCAATAAGAGAGAAGTGATAGGGTCTTCCTGTAAGAGCGCCATTGAGGTCCACTACATGGAGTCTCTCCGCCCCTTTCCCCTCCCAGTGCATGGCCATCTGAACGGGATCCTCTGAATAGATGGACTCTTGATCCATCCTGCCTTGAGAAAGCCTCACACACCTTCCTTCTTTTAGGTCAATGGCAGGAATCACAATCATCGCTTCTCCTCCAGCTCTTGAGCAGAGGGTAAGCGACTCAGGATCTCGTCCATCCCAACGCTGGAGAGTTCTTCAGCGGTCAACCAATGGGCTTTCCTTCTAATAAAAGAACCAATTTTAAAAAGGTTTTCACTAAGAGGCCTCTGAGTCTCATTAAATTTTCCTCTCCATACTTCCACCCCATCCTTCAAACGGTATAGATGAAGGTCAAACCCCACGGAGGCAGGCCTGTCCACACCCAGAGAAGAGCCAATCCTCTCTTCGAAACGAAAGAGGAATCCTGTAAATAGGTAATCCACTTCCAACTCCTTTCCTATCTGAAGGGAAGATGAGAGAGGGTTTTCTTGGAAAAGCCTCTTATCGAATTTTAAAAAAGCCTCCTCCACCTTTTCCAGCGGAAGAAGGTTAAATGTCCTGAGTCCTTCCATCTTCTGGTAAAGGAGCCTCATCAACGTATTCTGCGCACCAGGGACAACCTCACCCCCCCTGTAGATCCCTTTACAAAAGGGGCAGACGACTCCTTTTTCAATCCCCTTCGGTCTCTCAATAAAAAAAGGAAGAACAGCGAGTTTGGGATTCTCCTCCGCTTCCGCTTGAAATGTCCAAAGAAAGGTTAACCCCAGAAGAAAGGCCATTAATGAAAATCCAGAGAGCATCCCTATTCTAAGAATTCTCTTCATCTCCTTCCTCACTTTCTTGTCCCAATCTTTTTGGCATCCTCTAAGAATTGGGTAATCCCTCGATCGGTCAAAGGGTGTTTCATCATCTGTTCAAGGATGGCTGGAGGGACAGTAACGATCTCTGCACCGATCAATCCAGCCTTGATCACATGAATGGGGTGTCTGACACTGGCGACAATGATCTGGGTACGGATCTCATCATCGTGTTGGTAAATTCCCTTGATCTGCTGAATCAACTCGAGGCCATTGAAACTAATATCATCCAGTCTTCCTAAAAAAGGACAAAGATAAGTGGCGCCAGCCTTGGCAGCCAGGATGGCCTGACTGGCAGAGAAGACCAAGGTCACATTGGTCTGGATGCCTTCTTCAGAAAGGATCTTTACTGCCTTAAGCCCTTCAGGGTTGATGGGAATTTTGATCACAATCTGGCTTCCCCAGCCTACCATCTTTCTTGCTTCCTTAACGATGGCCTCACAGGTGGTGGCTGTAACCTCCACATTGACTGGTCCTTTTACTTCCTCTGAAATCTTTCGAATTAAGGCCTCCGTTTCCTCTCCCTCTTTGGCAAGGAGGGTTGGATTGGTCGTCACCCCATCCACCAACCCGAGCGATTTGGCTTTTCGAATCTCATTGAGATTGGCTGTATCAATAAAGATCTTCACGCTAAATCCTCCCTCTCAAAATATGCGTTATAGGGGTTCATTCATTAAACGATCCCCCATCCCCTCACCATATCGTGAATCGCCTTGGCCTGTCGTAAAAGCCCCTCCATCTCTTGAAGTGGAATCATGCTGGAGGCATCACAGAGGGCCTTCTTCGGCTCGGGGTGGGTCTCAAGGAATAGACCATTACAACCCACCGCTACCGCTGCCCGCGCAAGATGGGGGACATAACGAGGGCTTCCCCCTCTTGGATCTTCGCTTGGGATCCCATAATTTCTCACAATGTGGGTGGCATCGAAGATCACTGGACACCCAATCTCCTGCATGATGGGAATGGAGCAAAGGTCAGAGATCAGTTTATTATATCCAAAGCAGGTCCCACGTTCTGTAAGAAGGACCTGGCGATTCCCAGTGCTGTAAATCTTCTTTACTGCCCCAGCCATATTTTCAGGAGCAACAAACTGCCCCTTTTTTATGTTGACGACCCTTCCCGACTCTCCCACCTTGAGAAGGAGGCTCGTTTGCTGGCAGAGAAAAGCAGGAACTTGAATGACATCTAAAACCTCCTTGGCTTCGGATACATCCTCGGCTCGATGGACGTCCGAAAGAACAGGAACCTGAACCTTCTCTTTCACCTTTCCAAGAACCCTGAGCCCCTCCTTAAGCAAAGGGCCTTTGTAGGATTTCTCTGAACTTCTATTGTCCTTCTCATAAGAGGCCTTAAAGATAAAAGGAATGTGAAGTTCTAAGCAAATCTCCTTTAATCTTTTGGCAATCTCAAGGGCAATGGCCTCGTCCTCTAAGACACAGGGCCCTGCAATCAGGACCAATGGATTCCCCTTTCCGATTCGAATCTCACCTACTTTCACTTCGTTCATGGACGACTCCTTGTAAAGACCGTTTCTCGTGACTCGTAAATCTTTTAGGTAAAACCTAAAAGGTGTCCATCGTTAGATGGACCTGGCAAAGTTCTCCAGTATCCTCAGCCCTTTCTGCTGGCTCTTTTCGGGATGGAACTGTGTGGCAAAGAGATTCTCCTTCCAGATACTTGAGACAAAGGGTTTCCCATAATCGGTCACCGATGAAATCCACTCCTTCTCTTCGGTCACGACATAATAGGAATGGACAAAGTAGAAAAAGTCCCCGCTCTCGATTCCCGAAAAAGCAGAGGGCCTTCTTACAATCTCAATGGTGTTCCAACCCATATGAGGAACTTTATGTTCGTGATCAGGAACAAACCTTACCACCTTCCCTTTGATAAGGTCCAATCCCGGGCAGGAACCAAACTCCTCGCTCTCTGTGAAAAGGATTTGAAGGCCAAGGCAGATGCCCATATAGGGCTTTCCTTTCTTTATGGATCGAATCAGAGGGTCGATGAGACCATATCTTTCTAAATTTTTCATACAGTCCTTAAAGGCCCCCACCCCTGGAAGGACGATGGCTGAGGCCCGGTCAATCTCTCTCTTGCTCCGGGTTAAGGTTGCTTCAAAACCAACCCATTCAAATCCCTTCTGAATATTTCTGAGGTTTCCCATACCGTAGTCAATGATGACGATCCTTGGTCTCATTCTTTCCTCTTTTACCTTTAAGATCGAAAATCTGAAATTTGGAATTAAAGGACCCCTTTCGTTGATGGAACTCCTGTGGCCCTCTCATCCAAGGACACGGCCTCTCTGAGCGCCCTCCCCAGACCTTTAAACACCGCCTCGATCATATGATGAGTGTTTCTTCCATAAAGAAGATTGATGTGGAGAGTCATCCTCGCATGGTTGCAAAGGGCCTTTAAGAATTCCTCCACCAACTCCGGATCAAACGTTCCGATTTTTGACTTTCGAAGCTTCATATGAAAGGCCAAAAATGGCCTCATCGAAATATCCACTGAAACAGAGACAAGCGTCTCGTCCATAGGAATGAGGGCCATTCCATACCGTTGAATTCCCTTTCCTTCTCCAATCGCCTTCCGGATACCCTCTCCCAGAGAGATCCCCACATCCTCTACGGTATGGTGAGCATCCACGCCAATATCTCCCACTGCCTTTAAAGAAACGTCTATCCGGCTATGATAGGCAAAAAGACGAAGCATGTGATCAAAAAAGGGGATGCCTGTGGAAATGGAGTGTTTCCCCACCCCATCCAGATCGATCTTTAAATAGACCTCCGTCTCCTTAGTCTTCCGCCTCACGTCTACCTTCCGATGTGTTCTCATTCCTCTACCCTCATCTGAATCGCTTTAAAATGGCCTTCCAAACCTTCCATGGCTGTAAATCGTTTGAGATCCTTCGCAAATTGTCTCAAGGCCTTCTGGTCAAACCGCATCAGGTTCGTCCACTTGATAAAATCCTCCACACTTAAAGGAGAAGAAAACCTTGCCGTTCCTCCAGTGGGAAGGATGTGATTGGGGCCTGCCATGTAGTCTCCAATGGCTTCTGGCGTATAGGAGCCAAGAAAGAGGGCCCCAGCATGCTTAATGGCATTTACATATTTCGAGGGGTTCTCAATACAAAGCTCCAAATGCTCGGGCGAAATGCGATTGGCCAACTCGATGGCTTTTTGGAGATGATGAACTACAAGGATAGCCCCTCTTTTTTTAAGGCTCTCACGGGCGATCTCCTTCCGATGCAACAGGGAGAGTTGTCGTTCTACCTCCCTTTCTACCTCTCTTCCATGGGCCTCTGAGGTGGTGATCAGAATGGCCAGAGCCCTCTCATCATGCTCTGCTTGAGAGATCAGGTCTGAAGCGATGAAGTGGGCAGGGCTCTTCCCATCAGAGAGGATCAAAATCTCACTTGGCCCGGCCACCATATCCACATCCACAACTCCGTAGACCAATCTTTTAGCGGTGGCCACGTATTGGTTTCCCGGTCCAACAATCTTATCCACCTTTGGGACCGATTCGGTTCCATAGGCCATTGCCGCAATGGCATGAGCCCCTCCTATTTGGTAAATCTGATCAACACCGGCCAAATCGGCTGCCACCAAAACCGCTGGGCTGACTCCTCCTTGACGGGGAGGGGTGGCCATGACAAGGGTGGAAACCCCTGCCACTTTTGCAGGAATGGCAGACATGAGAACAGTGGATGGATAGGAGGCCTTTCCACCAGGCACATAGATCCCAACCCTTTCCAGAGGCCTCATCACCCTGCCCAGTAGAATCCCCTTTTCTCTTAAATACACGGAGTATCGTTTCACCGTATGTTTGTGAAATGTATGAATCCGATGGGCAGATCGTTTCAAGGTTTTTAAAAACTCTTGAGGAATCTTTTGGTAGGCCTTTTTGATCTCAGACCTTTTCACCCGAAGTTGGTCAATGGAAATCCGGAGGCCATCGAAGCGCTTGATATAACAAAGCAGGGCCTTATCCCCTCTTTTTTCAATGTCGAGAAGAATCGATCGCACCTCCTTTTCGAAACGAAGGCTATCCCGAATCGCCCTCCTTTCCACTTCTGAGAGGTATTGATCAAATCCTAATTCACCTTCCTTTAAGAACCTCACTCTTCCCCTTCCTTCACCCTTTGGATATTGGCCCCAAGTTTCGTCAACTTTCTATCCAATGCTTCATACCCCCGATCCAGGTGATAAACCCTCGAGACCTCGGTCTTGCCCTCTGCGGCCAGTCCAGCAAGGACCAATGAGGCGCTTGCCCTCAAATCTGTGGCCATCACAGGAGCGCCACTTAAACTCTCAACGCCTTGGATGATCGCAGTATCTCCCTGAAGTCGAATGTCTGCCCCCATCCTTTTTAGTTCGCTCACATGGATGAATCGGTTCTCGAAGATGGTCTCTGTAATCACGCTCAATCCCCTTGCCAAGGACATCAATACCATGAACTGTGCCTGCATATCCGTGGGAAATCCTGGATAGGGTTGAGTCTTCACGTCTGCGCTACGAATCCTTCTATTTCCCACAACTCGGATCCCTTCTCCATCTGACTCGATCTCCATCCCTGTCTCCCTCAATTTATTGACTACTGCTTCCATATGGTGAAGAGGGCAGTTGAGGATCTTAATATTCCCCTGAGTTAGTCCTGCTGCAACCATTAAGGTACCTGCTTCAATCCGGTCCGGAATGATCGTATGTTCAATGGCATGGAGGGAATCTACTCCCTCTATTTCAATGACAGGAGTCCCTGCTCCGTTGATCTTAGCTCCCATTTGATTCAGGACATTGGCCAATTCAACTACCTCGGGCTCCATGGCTGCATTATAAAGAATCGTCTTTCCTTTGGCGAGGGTTGCCGCCATCATTAGATTTTCTGTCCCAGTAACGGTGACCGTATCGAAGGTGATTGTGGCACCCCTTAACTGATCTACTTTTGCATCGATATATCCATGGTGGAGTTCGATCTTTGCCCCCATCGCTTCCAATCCCATGAGGTGGAGATTGATTGGCCTTGCGCCAATGGCACACCCTCCTGGAAGGGACACATAAGCCTTCTTCATTCGTGCCACCAATGGGCCAAGCACTAAGATCGAGGCCCTCATCGTCTTCACTAACTCATAGGGGGCTTCACAGTTTAAGATCTCCTTCGCATTGATCCAATAGGCATCCCCTTCATTCCAGACCCTCACGCCCATATGGGTGAGAACTTTGAGGATGGTATGAACATCCCTCAAGTTGGGAACATGATGAAAGAGATTGTCCCCTTCCGTAAGAAGCGTGGCTGCAAAGATAGGGAGGGTTGCGTTTTTCGAACCACTCACCTTCACTTCTCCAATCAGCCTCTCTCCACCCTGAATGATGATCTTATCCATCGATCGCTCCGCTTGTGGAGGGTGGTAACCCGTCCCCCTTTTTTTGTGCCTTGACCACTCTTTCGATGTTTGCCAGATCTTTAACTCGCTCGGGCTTTTTAAAGCCTTCCGATCGCTCGATTAATTCAGAGACCTCCTCTGCCTGACCTTTGCCCACTTCAAGAAGAAGCCATCCTTCCTCCTTCAAATAATGAGGGGCTTCAGTAAGGATCCTTCGATAAAAGTCTAAACCATCATCCCCCCCATCCAAGGCAATGAGGGGTTCAAAATCTCTCACTTCTCTGGAGAGCCCTTTTATCTCTGGCCGAGCAATGTAGGGGGGGTTGGAAAGGATGATAGAAAAAGGTTCTCTCCCTCTTAGAGTAGAAAAGGGGTCAAAGAGATTTGCCTGAAGAAATCTGATCTTAGAGAGAAGGCCTAAGGAGGTGGCATTCTCTTTGGCTAACCCGAGGGCATCTTTCGAGATATCGGTTGCCACAATCAAGACTTCTTCCAACTCTTTCGCTAAGGCAATGGCAATGGCTCCACTTCCCGTTCCGATTTCCAACACCTTTGGGATATCGGCGGAGGGGTGATGAGAAAGAATGGAGAGGGTCTCTTCCACCAATAGTTCTGTCTCCGGTCTTGGGATCAGGCATCGGCGGTCCACTTTAAACTCGATCGACCAGAATTCTTGCCTTCCTAAAATATATTGAATCGGCTCTCCTGAAACCCTCCTTCGAACAAGGTATTGGAAGGTATCCTTCTTCTCCTCTTTAAGAGGTTCTTTTAATTGGGTATAGAGAGATTCTCTACTCCCCTGAAGAGAATGGGCCATCAGGAGCTCGGCATTTAGCCGAGGATTCTCGATATGGTGATTTTTTAAATAATGGGTTGCCCAATTTAGAACGTCTAAGACGGTCATCTTAGAGAGCCTTTTTGGAGATACGACATTCATCTGAGTTTCGTGCCTCAGATTTAAAATTGGTTAACTCGATCAAGGCCTCAGCTTGATAATGCGTGGTCAGGGCATCGATGAGTTCATCCAAATCGCCTTCAAGGATTTCATCCAGACGGTATAAGGTTAATCCGATCCGATGATCGGTGACCCTTCCTTGAGGAAAGTTATAGGTCCGGATTCGTTCACTTCGTTCACCTGTCCCAACCTGATTTCTTCGCTTCTGGGAGATCTCCATCTGTTTCTCCTGACGGGCTTTATCCAACAGTCTTGCCCTCAAGATCTTAAGGGCCTTGGCCTTATTTTTATGCTGGGACTTCTCGTCCTGACAGGAGACCACGATCCCACTGGGGAGATGGGTGATCCGCACGGCTGAGTCCGTCGTGTTCACACTCTGCCCCCCTGGCCCTGAGGAACGGAAGATATCAATCCGAAGGTCGTTGGGATCAATCTCAACCTCCACCTCCTCTGCTTCTGGAAGAATGGCAACGGTGACCGTCGAGGTATGGATGCGACCTTGGCCCTCTGTGATGGGAACCCGTTGAACTCGATGGACACCGCTCTCAAACTTCAGTTGACTGTAGACCCCTTTGCCTTCAATCAAGGCAATGATCTCTTTAAACCCACCCACACCTGTAAAATGTCGGCTGAGGACTTCAATCTTCCAGTTTCTCCGCTCAGAGAATTTGGAATACATCCTGAAAAGATCGGCAGCAAACAGCCCTGCCTCCTCCCCTCCTGTCCCTGCACGGATTTCAAGAAGGATGTTCTTCTCGTCATTTGGATCTTTGGGAAGAAGAGCCATCTTCAGTTCCCTTTCCATCCCTTCCTTTTCATTCATGAGTCGATGGAGTTCCTCTTTGGCTAACCGCTTCATCTCCTCATCTTCTTCACTCATGAACAGATGCTGACTTTCTTTAAATTCCTCCAGGATCTTTTTATATTTTCGATAACGCTCTACAATCTTGCCTAACTCGGCATACTCCTTGGCGAGTCTCTGAAGTTCTTCTTGGTTCTGTAGCACGTCAGGTTGTCCCAAGAGGTGAGAGAGGGTCTCGTATCGACGTTCAACCTCTTCCAATTTCTCAAACATATTACTCCTTCATCCTCCTTCCCTCCAATTCCATCACCGCATGAAGCGCACAAAGGGCCACCTCGATCTGTGGGTCAGAGGGTTCTCGAGCGGTTAGCCTTTGAAGCCATAGCCCTGGTTTGATAAAAACCTGGGTGGTCCGAGACTTCCTTTTTTGATCAGAAAATCTGATGACCTCATAGGAAACCCCTGCAATCAGGGGAAGAAAGGCCGCTCTTGAAGCCACCTTATATCCAAATGGAAGATGGTGGGGAAGAAGGGAAAAGACCAAGATGCTCACCACCATCACCAGGAGTAAAAAACTTGTCCCACATCGAGGGTGAAGATAACCAAATCGTTTGACTCGATCAATCCGTAACGCCTCTCCAGATTCAAACGCATAGATCGATTTATGCTCAGCCCCATGGTATTGAAAGACTCGCTTGATTTCATGAAAAAAAGAAAGCATCCAGAGATAGCCAAGGAAAATGGCCATTCGAATGATTCCATCGGTTAAATTAAATAGGAATCCGTTGTCTGCCAATAAGGGAATGACCCCCCGAATCCATTTGGTCATCAAAAGGGGAACTAAAAAGAAGAGGAAGAAGCCAAACCCAAGGGCAAGAGAAAAGGTAAGGCCAATCGTCCAAGGACTGATCTCCTTCTCCTCTTCCGTTTCTGGGAGGGCCTGTTGGGCAGAGAAGTTAAGGGCCCGAATCCCCAAGACAAGGGCAGAAACTAATATCCATACCCCTCGGACCAAAGGGATTTTACAGATCCAACTCCTCTCGGAAAAGTACTTCAAGCCTTCCTTTTTCACCACAATCTCCCCATTGGGTTTACGCACAGCAATGGCCATTGACTGAGGGGATCTCATCATCACCCCTTCGATGACAGCCTGCCCTCCGACTCGAAGGGGACTCTCCTCATCCCGGATGATAACGGATTGAGATAAAGGACCTCCCGGATTGGGAACAATCCCTTTTAAACCCATAGGCACTCTCCAGCCACTAATGTTGAAAAGGGGTCTTTAAAAGAAGGGAAATCGAGTGGATAGGGGTCACCCTCCTCCGATGATCCTCGTAAAACCATAACGGAAGGGGTGAAGGAAATGAAAAGGAAACATCAACATTTAAATTAATCTTTGGAGTCGACCTTTCTGCCATACTTTTTTTGAAATCGCTCGATTCTTCCTGCGGTGTCTAAAAATTTCTGTTTTCCTGTAAAAAAAGGGTGACAGTTGGAGCAAATCTCTACATGAATCTCCTTCTGAGTGCTTTTGGTCTCGAAGGTTGCACCACAAGCACATTTGATCACCGTATCGAATAACTTAGGATGAATATCCTTTTTCATCGCTCATACCTCCACCTTTCCTATTTTACTGATTTCTTCCCCATTTTCAACTCTTTTATCAGGAGAGGAGGTATGAAGAACCCTCCCGGGACTACTGATTCATGGAGTCGAGGAATTCACGATTATTTTTGGTGGCCTGCATCTTTTCTAAGAGGAACTCCATGCTCTCTACGGTGTTCATGGGTTGAAGCACCTTTCTCAAAAGCCAGATGCGATTGAGGTCTTGGGGAGGAACGAGCAGCTCCTCTTTCCTTGTCCCCGAGCGTTGAATATCAATGGAGGGAAAAACCCTTCGGTCTACCAGCCTCCGGTCTAAATGAATCTCCATATTCCCTGTCCCCTTAAATTCCTCGAAAATCACTTCATCCATCCGACTTCCTGTATCAATCAGAGCGGTTCCGATAATAGTCAGGCTACCCCCTTCCTCAATGTTTCGAGCTGCTCCAAAAAAGCGCTTCGGTCTTTGGAGGGCATTGGCATCAATACCCCCTGAAAGGACCTTCCCACTGGGAGGGACAACCGTATTATAAGCACGGGCCAAGCGGGTGATACTATCCAGGAGAATCACCACATCCTTTTGATGTTCCACCAGCCGTTTTGCCTTCTCGATCACCATCTCCGCTACCTGGACATGTCTCTGTGCAGGTTCATCAAACGTGGAACTGATGACCTCTGCCTCGACGGACCGTTCCATATCCGTCACCTCTTCAGGCCTTTCATCAATGAGGAGTACAATGAGGGTAATCTCCTTATGGTTGGTCGTAATGCTATGGGCAATATTTTGAAGAAGCATGGTTTTGCCAGTCCTTGGCGCGGCGACGATAAGACCCCTCTGACCCTTTCCGATCGGTGTCAGAAGGTCCATCACCCTGGCCGAATAATTCTTTGAGTCACCATCGATTTCCAAATGAATCCTTTCTTGGGGGTAAAGGGGGGTCAGATTATCAAAGAGGATCTTGTCACGAACGACCTCTGGATCTTCGTAATTGACCATCTCTACTTTTAACATGGCAAAGTATCTTTCTGTATCTTTTGGGGGGCGAATCTGACCTGAGACCGTATCTCCTGTTCGAAGGTTAAACCTTCGAATCTGGGAGGGGGAGATGTAGATGTCGTCAGGTCCTGGCAGGTAATTATAATCAGGCGCCCGCAAGAAGCCAAACCCATCCGGCAAGATCTCCAACACCCCTTCTCCAAAAATTAACCCGTTCTTCTCGGTCTGAGCCTGGAGGATGGCAAAGATCAGTTCTTGCTTCCTCATCCCGCTTGCCCCTTCGACATTGAGTTCCTTGGCGATCTTATACAATTCATTGATCTTCATCTTCTTTAGGTCTTTGACATTCATCCTTTCTCTCCTCCTCCTTTACCCAATAAGATTTTATCGTTAGGGGCCAAGTCCAATTCGTTTTAATTCTTGAAAAAGTTCTCTGGCCCTCTGCTTGGTCTCTTCAAGCGTTCCTTCATTTCGGATCACAAAGTCAGCCACCCTCATTTTTTCCTCTTGGGGCATCTGAGAGGAGATCACCTTTTGGGCCTCCTCCTCGCTCATCCCATCCCTTCTCTTAAGCCTCTCGATCCTCTGGTCATCGGGAGCAACAACCACAATGACTTTATCCATCTCTCGATGATCCCCGAGTTCAACGAGCAGAGCTGCATCAATGATGATGATCGCTTCCGGATCCTTTTGGAGGATCTCTTCTTTTCTCCGGTTGATCTCCTCTTTGATCCTGGGATGAATCACCTGATTTAAGAGAGTCCGCTCCTTGGGGTTAGAGAAGACTCTCTGGGCCAATCTCTTCCTATCAAGCGATTTATCCTCTTTAAGGATCCCTTTTCCAAATACCTGAACCAACTCATTCCATGTTGGGGAGTGGGGTGTTACAAGTTCCCTGGCGATTTGGTCAGCATCGATGAGGTAAGCGCCCTCTTCTCTTAAGGTTTGAGAGACGATCGTCTTTCCACTCCCTACCCCTCCGGTCAACCCAACAATGAGCATCTTGATGGAGATCTCCTAAATATCGAGGCGATGAACAAAGAGGGCATTCTCCTCGATGAAGTGGCGTCTTTGTTCTACCTCATCTCCCATGAGGATACTGAAGATCTCATCGGCCTCGATTGCATCCTCCACCTTGACCTTAAGAAGGGTACGGGTGGCCGGATTCATGGTGGTCTCCCAAAGCTGTTCGGGATTCATCTCTCCCAACCCTTTATATCTCTGAATAGTTAGGCCTTCTCTCCCCAATTGAGTTAACGATTGAAGGAGGTCTTCTTGCCGATCGACCTTCACCTGTTTCCCTTTCTCCAAAAGAAGGTAGGGAGGGGGAGCGGTTTCCTGAATGTCCTGGTAGAGTTGATACACGTTTCGATATTCAACGGATGAGATAAGGTCCCAATCGACCTTCGCTCTCATCTCCTTCCCATTGGATTCCTGAACTTCAAACCCATAGAGGTTGTGTTCTTCATCCCAATAGAGGTCGAAGACCAAAAACCCATTTTTCCTAAACTGTTTCTGAAGATCTGCAATCTCTGCCTTTTCTTCAAAGGTCTTTTTATTCCGGACGCCCTGCTTCAGGAGGAAATGAATCAGAGACTCTGGATATCCTTTGTGTTGGATCCGTTGCATGAAGTCATGATAGAGAGACATCCTTTCAAAAAGTTGACTTAACTTCTTATCCGATAACTTCTTCCCTGATCGTTCAACAATCAACTCGCTTTTTGAGATGGCCCGATCCATTAAGAATCGATTAAAGGAGGTTTCATCTTTGATATAGGCTTCACTCTTCCCCTCGACTACCTTAAACAGAGGGGGCTGGGCAATAAAGAGATATCCCCGTTCGATCACCTCGGGCATATGGCGATAGAAGAAGGTAAGGAGCAAGGTTCGGATATGCGATCCGTCCACATCGGCATCTGTCATAATGATGATTCGATGATAACGGAGTTTATGAATATCGTATTCTTCCCCGATGCCTGTCCCCAAGGCGGAGATGAGAAGCCGAATCTCTTCATTGGCCAGCATCTTATCAAAGCGTGCCTTTTCTACATTAAGAATTTTCCCTTTGATCGGGAGAATGGCTTGGAAGTTTCGATCCCGACCCTGTTTTGCGGATCCCCCTGCAGAATCTCCCTCGACAATGAAGATCTCGCTAAGGGCGGGGTCTTTCTCTTGACAATCGGCCAATTTCCCCGGAAGGTTTTCTACCTCCAGGGCCCCTTTTCTTCGGCTCAATTCACGGGCCTTTCGAGCAGCCTCTCTGGCTCGAGCCGCCTCAATCACCTTTGAGATGATCTTCCGAGCGACCGAGGGGTTTTCTTCAAAGTAATTTCCCAATTTCTCATTGACCAATGTCTCGACCAGACCTTTAACATCGCTATTGCCCAATTTCATCTTGGTCTGACCTTCAAATTGGGGTTCAGGAAGTTTGACACTGATCACCCCCACCAGCCCTTCTCGAATATCTTCTCCCGTGAGGTTTTCTTTGATCCCTTTCAGAAGGTTATTATTGATCGCATATTGATTGATCGTTCGAGTCAGGGCTGTTTTAAAACCGATCAGGTGAGTTCCCCCTTCATGGGTATTGATATTGTTGGCAAAGGAGAATAGGTTTTCACTATATCCATCATTGTATTGAAAGGCAATCTCCACTTCGATGTCGTTCTTCGTTCCATAAATGTAAATGGGTTTAGAATGGATACAGTTTTTATTCTTGTTCAGGTATTCAATGAAGGAGATGATTCCTCCTTTGTAGAAGAAGTCATGTCTCTTTTCCGAACGTTCATCTTCGATGCTAATGGAGAGGCCTTTATTTAAGAAGGCCAATTCCCTGAGGCGTTGTGAGAGAAGTTCGAAGCTAAATTGGGTGGTTTCAAAAATGCTACTGTCGGCTTTAAACCGAATTTGTGTCCCTGTATGTTTGGTCTTTCCAATCACTTCCAGTTTTGTTTTGGCCTCTCCCTTCTCATAAACTTGATGATAGACCTTTCCATCCCTCCGGATCTCTAAATCCACAAATTCAGAGAGGGCGTTCACGACCGAAAGCCCTACCCCATGAAGGCCCCCTGAAATTTTATAACTTCGATTATCGAATTTCCCCCCCGAATGAAGTTTGGTCATCACCACTTCGACCGCTGGTCGTTTCTCTTTCTCATGGAGGTCCACGGGGATGCCTCGGCCATCGTCCCTGACTGTGACACTGTCGTCCAAATGGAGGATGACCTCTATCTTATGACAATATCCAGCCAAGGCCTCGTCAATGCTATTATCGACCAATTCATGAACCAAGTGGTGAAGGCCTTCGACCCCTGTATTGCCTATATACATAGCAGGGCGTTTCCTTACCGCAGCCAGCCCATCTAAGATTTTAATCTGCTCCGCTGTATACTGCTCCATCCCTCTCTCATCCTCTCTTTGAATTCAATTAAATTCTCATCGGCATAATAATACAGAGTTGATTCGTCACCGTTGTAAACGTAGAGGGTTTTATAATCCCAGGACTCCCTTCATCTTTTAGTTCCATAAAAACTTCCTGGGTATCCATGGAGTGAATGGCTTCCATTAAATACCTTACATTAAAGCCAATTTGGAAAGGTGTTTCATTATAAAGAATATCTACCTCCTCTTTTGCATCTCCATAGTCTTGATGAAAAGAGGTAACCTCCAGAAGGTTTTTATTGATAGACAGCTTAACCCCTTCTCCTTTTTCGGTCGCCATCGTTGAAATTCTCTTAAGACAACTCAATATGTTATCCTTCTCGAATACCAACCTTTTATCATTCGTCTTTGGAATGACCTCTTCATATTCTGGAAACTCCCCTTCGATAAGCCGTATAACCATTAAGGACTTTCCCAATTTAAAAAAACCATGGGTAGTATTAAAGTAGATTTCTACCTCTTCATGACTCTCTCGATCTCCCATCATCTTTCTTAACTCCAAAACCCCTTTTTTGGGAAGAATGACTCCTTTTTCAATTCCGCGGATATTTGGACTTTCCCCTTCTACCATGGAGAGTCGATGTCCATCGGTCGCCACCAATCGAAGAAACTCTCTCTCACCCTGTCTGATTTGAACAAAAAAAACCCCATTCAGATGGTATCGGGACTCTTCATTAGAAGCGGCAAAGACGGTCTTTTCCACCATCTCTCTAAGAAGTTGAATAGAAATTTTTGAAAAATTCTTTTCCTGATAAGCAGGTAGAGATGGAAATTCATCCGGATCCATTCCCGCCAAATTAAAAGTAGATTTTCCACACTGAATGGTAATCCAGTGGTTTTCTTTCTTATGAATATGGACGGTTTGGTCGGGTAACTCCCTAACAATTTCATATAATTTTTTTGCAGAGACTGAGGCCTTTCCACTCTGGTCTGAAGAGGCACTCAGTTCTTCACGAATTCCTGTTTCTAAATCTGTTCCTATAAGAAACAATGATTGTTTATTCCATTCCAGGAGGATATGAGTCAAAATAGGGAGAGTTGTTTTTCTTCCTGCAATGGTCTGGATGAGACTTAGTCCTTTTAAGAATTCTTTTTTATCAATATTGAAATTCATATGAAGACCTCCTCTAATTATTTTCTTTTCATCGGAATCATAGAGTGATGTTTAAATGATGAAAAAGGGCCTAAGTGTAAAAAAGAAAAAGAGAGTTGATGTTGAAAATTTTGGTGCATTCTGCAGAAATCCTATTTTTTTAATAAAAAAAATTTTTTTTCTTTTTTTAATCCCCATTCTTTCACACCCTTTCAACACGTTTTATGATTGAATTTTACTCAGGAGAGTTTCAATCATCTGTTTGAAAGAAGGTTCCTTGGCCATTCTCTCTTCCACTTTTTTAATGGAGTGGAGAACCGTGGAGTGATCTTTTCCACCAAATTTTTCACCAATCTCAAGGAGAGAAGCCGGAGTTAATTTTCGTGAAAGATACATGGCTACTTGTCTTGGGATGACATATCCCTTATATTTTCTTTTCATCTTTAAGTCAGAAATTTTCAGATTAAAAAAATTTGAAACCACTTTTTGAATCGCATCAATAGAAACCATCTCTTCTTTAGGTTTGATGATATTTTTTAGGACTTCTTTAGCCATCTGAATGTCAATGGGGGTTTGAGTTAAGGAAGCAAAGGCCCCGATCCTAATGAGCGAACCCTCTAAGACTCGGATATTCGAGTCGATTTGAGAAGCCAGAAAGAACGCCACATCATTGGGGAGAGGAATGGATTCGATTTCTGCCTTCTTTTTTAGAATGGCGACTTTGGTTTCAATATCGGGTGGTTGAATATCAGCGATCAGCCCCCATTCAAACCTGGAGCGGAGCCTTTCTTCGAAATTAGGAATATCTTTCGGAAATTTATCGCTGGTCACCACAATTTGCTTTCGGGCTTCATAAAGGGAATTGAAGGTATGAAAAAACTCAGCCTGGGTCCTTTCTTTCCCTGCAATGAATTGGATATCATCGATCAACAGGATATCCATTCTCCGAAATTTATTTCTAAATTCATCCATCTTTTCATATTTCAGGCAGTTAATGAGTTCATTGGTAAATTCCTCAGAGGAAAGATAACAGACCTTCCTTATATCGGGGAGAATACGATTTTGAATGATATGATTCCCAATAGCGTGGAGGAGATGAGTCTTTCCCAATCCCACTCCACCGTAAAGAAAAAGAGGATTATAATTTTTGGCAGGAAGGTTGGCTACGGCCAAACAAGCGGCATTGGCAAATTGGTTGCCCGCACCCACCACAAAATTATCGAAAGTGTATTTTGGATTGAAAGGGTTCTGGAAAGATTGATTCATCGAGGTCTCCTGTTGCGTGGGGAAAGGATGGCTCCACTCCCTTTCATCAGGTTGATCATTTTTTATTTGAAATTGGATATGACAGGGTTTTTGGAATATCGAGGTGAGCACCTCTCTAATCTGTGAGGAATAGTGTTCGCTGACCCACTCTTTAAAGAAACGATTTGGTACTTCGAGTTCCACCACCCCTTCTCGAACCGAGAGGGGTTGAATGGGCTTTATCCAGATTTCAAAATTCTGCTGGCCGACTTTTTCTTTTAAAGAATCGATGGCCTTAGACCACAACTTTTCCATGAATCAAACCATGATGCAACAGGAAGTTAAAATAAGATATCATAGGGATTTGGAAGGGAAGATTCCAAAAAGAAATATGTTTCATTTTCAATAAGTTAGATATCTCTTTTCACAATATTTCCACAAATGTGGATAAATGAAATTATGTGAACAAGATGGGAAAAATTTGAGGATAATAATTTACCTTTTGAATTTTAAATCCATTTTTTAAAAAATTCAAGTATTTTTTTTGATCCCAAGAAAGACCTTAGGCAGGTTAATCCTTTTCTGCTAATCTGGCTACGGCTACTACCTTTTCACCTTCTTCAAGATTGATCAATCTAACCCCCTGGGTACTTCTTCCTTGGACCGGGATATCAGAAGTCTTTAGTCTTATAATCTTCCCTTTATCAGAAATGATCATCAATTCATCTTCCTCAACCACACTCTTTAACCCAACCACATCTCCAGTCTTGGAGGTGCGTTTTACAGTAAAGATTCCCGTTCCCCCTCGATTCTGAACTCGATATTCAGACATAGGGGTCCTCTTCCCAAATCCATATTGGGTAACAGTCAAAATTTGACTATGAGGCACAACAACCTCCATTCCTACAACCTCATCCCCCTTGCCAAGCCGAATTCCACGGATACCTCGTGCAGTACGACCTATCTCCCGAATCTGGGATTCAGGGAAGTGGATGGCTTTTCCCAATTTGGTTCCAATAAAAAGTTGCTGATGGCCATCGGTCAATTTTGTGGAGATAAGCTCATCTCCTTCATCCAGACTGATCGCGATGATCCCCCCCGCACGGGGATTGCTGTATGCCTCAAGGGATGTCTTCTTAATCACTCCCCGTTTGGTCATAAAGGTGATGAACTTCCCAGGGGTGAATTCTTTTAGGGTGAGAATGGTGGTAACCTTTTCCTGTGGGCTAAGATTGAGGAGATTCACAATGGCCTTCCCCCGAGTGAGGCGTCCAGCCTGTGGGACTTCGTGGACCTTCATCCAGTGAATCTTCCCTGCATCCGTAAAGAAGAGGAGGCAGTCATGGGTTGAGGCAATAAAGAGGTCCTCGACAAAATCTTCCTCTTTTACCTGGATTCCCACCTTCCCTTTTCCTCCCCGATGCTGACTTCGATAGAGGCTAATGGGGTTTCTTTTAATATATCCCGAATGGGTGATCGTGACGACCATATCCTCTTCGGCGATAAGATCTTCGATCTTAATCTCTGGGACCACCTCCACAATCTCAGTGTGCCGTTCATCTCCGAAGGTGTCGCGAATCGAAAGGAGTTCCTCTTTAATGAGATTCAGGATTAATTGTTCACTTCCCAGGAGGGTTTTTAACCGGTTGATCAGTTTGATCGTCTCCTCATATTCTTCAACGATCTTCCTCCGCTCTAAATTCGTGAGACGTTGAAGCCTCATTTCCAAAATGGCTTGGGCTTGTTCTTCTGAAAGGGAAAACCTATCCATTAAGCGATCCTTTGCTTCTTTAGGCGTTTTGGATCCCTTGATGGTTTCAATGATGGCATCAATATGATCAAGGGCTATTTTTAGACCCTCCAGAAGATGGGCCTTGGCCTCTGCCTTTCCCAATTCAAAACGGGATCTTCGGATCACCACTTCTTGACGATGCTGGATAAAGAGTTGGAGCATCTCTTTGAGGGAGAGGAGTTTGGGTTGATTTTGATGGATGGCTAAAAGAATTATCCCAAAGGAGGTTTGCATCTGGGTATGTTTGTAAAGTTGATTGAGAATCACCTCCCCCACCTCATTTCGCTTCAATTCCAAGACTACCCGCATCCCTTCGCGGTCTGATTCATCTCGGATATTGGCAATCCCTTCGATTACCTTTTCCTGAACCAGCTCAGCGATCCGTTCAATAAGCTTGGCTTTATTGGTTTGATAAGGAAGTTCTGTAATAATAATATATTCCCTCTCCCCCTTTCGGTCTCTTTCGATAAAAGCCCTGGCTCTCAATTGAATAACACCCTTTCCTGTTTCGTAAGCTTGCTGAATTCCCTCTACCCCGTGTATGAAACCTCCAGTGGGGAAGTCAGGGCCAGGAAGATGGACCATCAATTCTTTTACAGAAATTTCGGGGTTTTCAATCATAGCCACCAATGCATTGATGGTCTCTACTAAATTATGTGGAGGGATGTTGGTAGCCATTCCGACTGCAATCCCCGAGGATCCATTGACCAGGAGGTTGGGAAACTTGCATGGAAGGACAGAAGGTTCCTTTAGAGTTTCGTCATAGTTCGGAATAAAATCGACGGTGTCCTTGTCAATATCAGCCAATAGCTCACTGGCAAGTTTTGCCATCCGGATCTCTGTATATCGCATGGCAGCAGGGGGGTCGCCATCGATCGATCCGAAATTGCCTTGCCCGTCTATAATGGGATAACGAAGCGAGAAATCCTGAGCCATCCTGACGATGGCATCATATACGGCCATATCGCCATGGGGGTGATATTTACCAATGACGTCACCCACAATTCTGGCTGACTTCTTATAGGGTTTATCCCAATCGTTATTCAATTCATTCATCGCATAAAGGATTCGGCGATGCACAGGTTTAAGGCCATCTCTCACATCAGGGAGGGCACGTCCAATGATGACACTCATGGCATAGTCCATATAGGACCTTTTCATTTCATCTTCTATGTTCACAGGGATGGATTCTCGGGCAACTTCCATCTTTTACCTCAATTTTTCTCCATTTAATAATGAAACTTAATATAAAAAACTAATCTCTGTCAAACAATATTTGAGTTTGAAAAAGATGGAGTGATTTGATTGAAGGGTTAAAAAGAGAGAGGATAGATAAGGAGATTATTCCCCTATGGTTAAGACTTTTGGATTGACATGGGGATGCCATTTTGGTAACAAATTCATTAAAGGAATTGACAAATATAGAGGGGGTCAGATAAAGGGGCTGCAGTTTCCCATGGGGCTACTCTGGGAGAGTCGGGATAATGGGGAGGATCAAATATAGAATGGAAAAACTCATCTATGCCTCAGCGAAAGCCTTGGCTATAGCCATTCGAAACAGAGAGGTCTCTTCAGAAGAAGTCATAAAAACCTACCTTGAGAGGATTGAAGAGGTCAATCCCTCACTCAATGCAGTGGTCCAGCTGACTGCTGAGATGGCCCTCACTCAGGCACGGGCTATGGATAATGCACTGCATCGAGGGCAGATCATCGGTCCCCTTCATGGAGTCCCGATGACGATTAAGGATAGTATCGAGACAGCAGGGGTGATCTGTACAGGAGGGACCAAAGGACGGGCAAACTTTATTCCCTCGCGGGATGCCACCGTGGTGGCGAGACTCCGTGCTGCAGGGGCCATCCTCCTTGGAAAAACGAATCTTCCGGAGTTAAGTCTCGCTTATGAAACAGACAATTTAATCTATGGTCGCACCAATAACCCTTATGATCTCTCCCGTACCCCAGGAGGGAGTAGCGGGGGAGAAGCGGCTATTATTGCAGTAGGAGGGTCACCCTTTGGCCTTGGGGCCGATATGGCAGGAAGTATCCGGGTCCCTGCTCATTTCTGCGGGATCACAGGGATTAAGCCAACCACCCACTTAGTACCCAGGACAGGCCACTTTCCTCCTTTAGGTGGAATATTGAACCCCCTCTGGCAGATTGGGCCAATGGCACGCTTTGTGGAAGATCTTATCTTGGTATTACCGATCATTGCTGGGGTAGATTGGTGTGATCCCACCGTTGTTCCCATGCCCTGGAGCGACCCTCAATCTGTAAATCTAAAAAACCTGCGAATCTCTTTTCACACAGATAATGGTATAATCCCCTCCACTTCAGAAACAAAGACTGTGGTGACACGGGTGGCCAAAATTCTCTCAGAGGTTGTCATGGATGTGGAGGAGGTCCGTCCTCCAGGCATTGAAGAGACAAACGAAATCAGGGCTTCTATCATGGGGATCGATGGGGGGGTGGGAATCCAAAATCTTCTCAAGGCGGTTGGAACGAAAGAGGTTCATCCCCTCCTCGAACGACGTCAAAGAAGAGCATGCTCCGAGCCTCTAACGGGTGAGAGACTGGTAGCGATTCTTGAAAGGTGGGACCAATTTAGGAGAACCATGTTCTCATTTTTACAAAAATATGATATTATCCTTTGTCCTGTGAATCCCTATCCTGCCCTGCCTCATGGTTCCACTTTAGAGGATCATATCTATGACTCTTTCAGTTATACCAGAACCTATAATCTAACCGGATGGCCAAGCGCTGTGGTGAGGGGAGGGGCATCCTCAGAAGAATTACCCATTGGTGTCCAGATTGTGGGTCGGCCGTGGCGTGAAGATACTGTCCTATCTGTGGCACAATATATAGAAAAAACAGGGGGTGGATGGCAACCTCCACCTCTTTTTAAGAAAGTCTAATCTTTAAATCCAAATAAGTCAGATAGCATAGGATTCCCGATCCTCGAAAATCCTGCTTTCACCCAAACAACATTAAACCACAGGAAATTGTTATCCCAAAATGATAATGTCCTGTTTGGCCAAAAAAGAACGGTCCTCTTTTAAAGTGATAAGATGCTTTTTTTAGTAAGGGGCACCGTGGGGAGATGGTAAAGATGGATGGTTCTCGTCATGCCAGGTTTGAAGACAAGGGGAAGCCCTGTGTCCTGATGGGTTATATTGACGATGCCACAGGGGAGGCGTTTGGGAGGTTTTATGGTTATGAGGGGACGATGCCGGCCATGGACAGTTTCAAACGGTATATTCGGAAGCGGGGTTTACCGCTGAGGGTCTATTTGGATGGGCCGTCGACCTATAGGTCGACGGCCAAGCCAATGGTTGAGAAGCAGTTGGAGGGTGTGGGGCCGTTGAGCGAGTTTGAGAGGGCCTTATAAGAGAGCTTGGAGTAGAGGTGAGTCATGCCCATTCGCCTCAGACTAAGGGGCGGATTGAGCGACTCTTTAGGACGTTTCAGAACAGGGTGATCAAGGAGATGCGTTTAAGAGGGATTGAGACTATAGAGGAGGGCAATCAGTTTTTAAAGGAGTATCTTCCTGTCTATAACAGAAGGTTCTCAGTGTGCCCCAGGGAGAAGGAGGATCTTCACCGGCCCCCCCAAGGGGATAGGTCTTGGTGCGATCTTGTGTATAAAGACAGAGCGAACCTTGAGAAGTGACTTTACGGTGGCTCACCGCCATAAGCTTTACCAGATCGAGGAAGCAACCAGGGCCTCGAAG
>Ga0315298_1000612_pt1 | contig 69032 bp, 47 predicted proteins | sample WHS_1_MG_FD_203077 | JGI IMG/M metagenome (GOLD analysis project Ga0315298, IMG submission 203077) | Extremophilic microbial mat communities from Washburn Hot Springs, YNP, Wyoming, USA - WHS_1_MG | ecosystem: Environmental > Aquatic > Thermal springs > Hot (42-90C) | place: USA: Wyoming...
CCCGCGCAAGAGACGCACGAACTCGTTCGTGCTGATGCCTTCCAGCCACCCGGCGGGAAGGCATTTCCATCTACCAGTCCAGACAGCTCCAGACAAGCATAGATGAAAATCCAGATACAAGAGACGCAAAGAAGCAGATAGTTGGCAGGGCACGCAGTCGGTTGCCCGCCGGCGTTGGTCGAGGTTGAACTCGACCTTCCAAAGTAACCCAATCGCAAGGTACGATTGACCAGTTTCACTCCGTCGAACCCGTCGAAAAATAATACGCAGAAGTATCCCCTGCGAACCGATCGTAGCCAGGTATTGAACCCGGTAGCCCGGTCAACTTGGAATGTGATGCTCTGGGCACTGAGCAGGCGGTGGTTTTGGCTCCTCCGTCCAGCGGAAAGTTTCGGACTGCGGCATCTTGATTTGGCTTTTAATTCGCGGTGCAAGCAAACGGCACACCTTGGCGATCCAGACAATGCGGCCAGTGCCAAAAACCGCATCCAATGCCCTTCCAAACCATAACCGGTCACCTAATCAATTTCGAAAGTGTTCAGGGCTTGCGTGCTCAGAGGCCGTCCCGCGCGCAGAACTGCAAAAACCAAAATACAACCTGAGGGTGGGATTTCTCCTCACGTTTCATCCGCAACGGCAAGCGTTTCGTTCGTACTGCCAAAGATTCAGGTCCCCACAAAAGCTAATTTAACCATAGCACGACTGTCCGTTTTACAATGCGGTTTTTCTAAATTGTCCTTTTGTCGGGCAGATTAAACGCGGTGACATTCCTGTTGCCGGCTACGGTTGTTATTTCGACTGTACCGCACTCGATCGGCCAGGCGCGCATTCGACGCTGAACCCACCAATTGCGGCAACCGCCTGGCCAAGCGCAATCCCTCCATCGTTGGGTGGCACGCGCTGGTGCCAGTACGGTTTGAACCCGTCGCGTTCGAGCAACAGGATTGTGCGCTCCGTGAGGTACCGATTTTGGAAACACCCACCACTTAATACAACCCGGTTTTGGCCTGACCGATGCGCAAGCGCTACAATCGCCTCGGCAAGTGCATTGTGGAATTTGGCTGCGATTTCGGCCACGGCGACGCCGGCGTCGCAGTCGGCCAGAATTGCCTCGATCATCTGGCCCCAGTCCAAAACAAACTGCGGCGTTGCCCGAGCGGCTGCACCCGGCTGAAACGCGCGCACGGGTTTGATGTCAATCCGGTAACCTGTTGAGATGTTCACCCCCGTAAGCGCAAACTCGAGTTTCATTGCAGCCTGACCTTCAAACCTGTTGACAGTGCATAAGCCGAGCAATGCCGCCACGGCATCGAATAACCTACCTGCACTGCTGCACACGGGGGCGTTTAATCGTCGGCGTAACATCGAGGCAAGTAACTCAAGCTCGGCAGGTTTGAATGCGGGTGCAATTCTTTGTTTTAGCTGTGTCCATTTCTGTTCGTTGTGCCCGGCCAGCTCGAACAGCAGCCCGAGTGCGGCCCGACGCGGTTCAAGCACGGCTTTGTCTCCCCCAGGCAATCTGAACTGTCGAATGTGCGCGATTCGCCTCACGGATTTGGGTTCAACAGCGAAGAATTCGCCGCCCCAGACCGTGCCGTCGGAACCGTATCCTGTGCCATCCCATGAAACGCCAAGCACGGGCGGGTCAAGCTCATTTTCCGCCATGCACGACAGCACATGCGCAATATGATGTTGAACAGACACAATACGTTTGCCGGTCGGTTGCGCGGATGAATCGGTTACATTTGGCTCGCCGGCCATGCCGTATGTTTGAAGCGCGAATTTGGTGGACATGTATTCGGGGTGCATGTCAACCGCAACAACACACGGTTCACGCTCGTAAAGCTTCTGCAGGTCAGCCGTTACACGCCGAAACGCGGCGTGTGCATGGTCGGTGTCAAGGTCGCCGATGTGTTGGCTGATAAAGACTTGTTGACCCACGACAAGTCCAACAGTGTTTTTCAAATGTGCACCCAGCGCAAGCACTACCGCCGAATCCGCATTTGGAATGCTGGCCTTGATCGTGACCGGCAAGGGCGCGTACCCGCGTGCGCGCCGCAACACAAGTTCGCGCCCCAAAACAACCCGCACAATCGAGTCGTCAACGTGCCGTACGATTGGCCGGTTGTGCACAAGGAACAGGTCGGCAATCCCGCACAATCGTTCCAGTGCATCGTGTTCGTCTGTGCAGATGGGTTCATCACTGAGGTTGCCGCTTGTGGCTACAACTGGGAAACCTAGCCTGGCCAGCAGCAAATGATGCAACGGCGTGTATGGAAGCATCACCCCAAGATTCGGGTTGCCCGGTGCAACTGCGTCCGCAATGAGGATTGCAGGGGTGGCCTTGCGCGGCACGAGCACAATCGGTGCTTCGGGTGCACGCAAAAGACGTTCTTCAGCCGGCGTAAGGTCGCATGCAGCTTTTACCACGGCAATAGACGGGAACATCAACGCAAACGGTTTTTCTTCACGCCGTTTGCGTTCACGCAACCGCCGCACTGCAGCTTCGTTGCGTGCATCGGCCATCAAATGGAATCCGCCGAGGCCTTTTACCGCCAGGATGTGCCCCGTGCGAATCGTGTCTGCTGCGCCAAGCAGCGCGTCGTGGTGCTTCGCCACCACATTGCCTTTGCGATCCCACAGTTCGACATGCGGGCCGCATGCGGGACACGCATTTGGCTGGGCGTGAAACCGTCTGTCGCGCGGGTCGTCGTATTCAGCCTGGCAGGCCGGACACATCCGAAACAGTTTCATTGTTGTGTTTGCCCTGTCGTAAGGCAGCGCCTCGATGATGCTGTAGCGCGGGCCGCAATTTGTGCAGTTTGTGAACGGGTAATGGTACCGCCGATTTGCCGGGTCGAATATCTCACGAACACAGTCCGGACACGTTGCAATGTCAGGCAATACAAGCGCGGTTTTTTGGCCTGTGACACTGCTTTCGCGAATCTCGAACAAACTGTATCCGACCGGGTCAAGCCATGTTGATTCGAGACTTTGAATGAAACTGCGGGGTGGTTTTTCGTCTGCGAGCCGCTCGATAAACTGTTCGAGTGTACGGCTGCATCCTTCAAGCTCGATCCAGGCGCCCTGAACCGAATTGTTTACCCAGCCGGTTAACCCAAGCTCGGTAGCCAACCGGTACACAAACGGCCTGAATCCAACACCCTGTACCGCCCCACGGACAACAACTCTGAGTCGGACTGGTTTCTCTTCGGATTCCATCTTTCAACCGTCGGTGTGATTCGGCTCAGGTGCACAATGCAAATTTGGCTGATTCGACCCGACTCGTGCGGCATTTTCAGCCTGCAATTTGAGCAAGGCCGACGTCACGTGCTCGATTATTTCCGGTAGGGCACATTGCAAGCGCCTTGACAGTTCCGTGTCAACTGTGAACGGGTCTTCGACCTCGATGCCGTAAATAACAACACGCCGCGGCATATCAAGGCCGAGCGCATTGCCAAAGGCTAACATTTCCCCCACACCGACCAAATGTGGTGATACAAGGCGCGCGGGCTTGAGGTCGGTCGGAGCGAAAACGTGCACTGTACCCGGCTGAGCCGCACCGGTTTGTACGGCGTCAACTATCACAAGGTCATCAAACCCGGTCACATGGTCCAACAGTGCCAAGCCCATCTCGGTTGACTCGCGTACCTCGATGCATGAATTGTCGGGCAGGCGTTGACGTACCTGGCGCACCACATGCAGCCCGACTGCATCGTCACGCATGATGTCGTTGCCAAGACCCAGTACAAGAATCTTCTTTGGCGCCATTTTCACAAAAATGTTTCTTGGGCGTCGCCAAACGACACAAAGTTGCGCGTAATGTTCTCGCACGTCAAATCGTTCTGAGTGGATTCATCCGCATAGCACCGCAAGACTGGCATATACTGACTTGAACCGGCACAGGCAAAAAAGCCGCGAGCTCCGGCAAGACGGATGCATAAGACGCGCCTCAAGCGACAATCTAGATTCTCCGTGCACCGGGGCGCGCGCCCCTTTGGAGCGCAATAAAAACCGTGCGTTTGATGACGATGCTTAGTTCGAGCCGGCTGTCGCGCGCCGGTCGGGCTGCGTCAAACTCGACACGACGTAGAAGTCGTGCCTCAACCGAACAGAAAACTGTGCTCGAGCAGCACACACCAAAAGCGTCCTGGTGTGCACGCAGCACGAACACCTGGAGTGCTGTAGGGGCGGTCTGTGACCGCTCGGTTTTGTCGTCCCATATTTGGCGGGAGCGTCTTGCTGCACCCATTGCCGAGGAAAAACGGTCGGCGTTCGCAGAACGCCGCTACAGGAGTAGTGGGCCAGCGCGCGCCCCTTTGGGGCGCAATTGCACATGTGCCATATGCCTTACGAATTGAGAGCCGCTTGACCGCGCGCGTGTTATACCAAACTTTGCACGACGCGCAAGTCGTGAATCAATCGAACCGAAAGCGGTGCTGGAGCACCGCGCTCCAAAAACTTCTACTCTAATCCTTCACAGTAGAAACGCAGAGAGTTGGTAGGGCGCGCAGTCTACTGCGCGCCGGGGTTGGTCGTGCAGACCCGGCTTCTCGGCTGGAATCCTACCGTCCGCGCCCTTACGGGCGCGGCTACGAACTGCTTGTCTGCTGATGCGGGAAACACGCCGTTGATTCTAGATGCGGCGGGCAGGGGACTGCCCGCCCTACCAATCCGGTTGTGACGGAGCGCGCCCCTCTGGGGCGCAGTAAATTCTGCATTGAAGAGCAAGGCTTCGTCAGGGCCGGCTGCTATACGCGCGCGTGCTATACCAAACTTTGCACGACGCGCAAGTCGTGAATCAATCGAACCGAAAGCGGTGCTGGAGCACCGCGCTCCAAAAACTTCTCCTCCAATCCTTCACAGTAGAAACGCAGAGAGTAAGGTAGGGCGCGCAGTCTACTGCGCGCCGGTGTGGGTCGTGCAGACCCGGCTTCTCGGCTGGAATCCCGCCGTCCGCGCCCTTACGGGCGCGGCTACGGCGCGCGACCATACCGGTCGCAGAAGACCTGCAGCCAAGATGGCCGCGCACCACAGCACAATAACAGTTACACGGCCACACCGACCGGACGCATCGGTGATGTGTCCCTACGCAAAAAATTTTGTTGCGTTGGTAGGGCCGCATGGCCTCATGCTTCCCCCGCTTTACCGCAAAGGTACGGCGACACAGCAGGCTTATCCAGTAGCGCAGTGCTGGCGGCTTACCGGTGAGGAGTGATTCAATACGGTGCACGTCTAAATTTTTAACAGTGCAAAAGATGCAGGGAACTTTCCCAAGTTTGCCCAAAAAACTGCGTTACAAGTTAGAATCTGCCCTAAAATATGGGATAACTCGTTTGCAGTTCGATTGTGTGCCTTCGGGTTTTGGAGATGCGTAACCTGCTGAAAATGTGTGGCATTTGTTAAGTTTACGCTAAAAGGCGAGCGTAAACCGTTGGCAGCTTTGCGCGCACACATAGCGTGTTGATGGGAAAGGCTTGAGAGGCGTAATGGGGTCTTATGGGTGCACGACGCCGGCTTTGGTGCGGAAATTGCTGAGGTAACTGAGTAGCTGGAACAGTACGAACAGCCTGAGACAGACGATGAGGCTTGGAGCAATAGATTTTTCACAGCAATACCTTCAGGGCACGTTACTGGTGTCGTTGTTAAGCGTGTGGGTGTTGGTTGCTCTTTTCTTTTACCTGAACCTTTACACCAGGCGGCGGTATTTCACCGTTTGGATGGCAGCATGGCTGTTTTATGCGCTGTGGTTGACACTGGGGTTGACAGTCCCGATGGCCGAACCGACCAGCCTCGTGTTCATGATGCGGCAGTGGTGTGTAGCAATATCTGCGGTGTTTCTTTTGTGGGGTAGTGCGCTGTTCCTCAATGTGCCCGTTCGCGAGGCAACATTTGGGTTGTTCATGCTTTTCTTGATGGTTTGGGCTTTGATCAGTCCAAAAATGGTATCAAACCGGTTTCAGGCGCAAATGCCACTGTTTATTCTGATCGGGCTGGGCAGTTTGTTTGCGGGAGTGTCTTTTTACCGGTTGCGGCGCAAGATGCCGTTTGTGGGGGCGGGCATGTTGAGTTTGGGCTTTTTCCTTTGGGGGCTTTATCTTGCTACGTATCCGATCTCGCAGGCGTACTCGGGCCTGTACCATGTCGGATTTCTCATTGCTGCGGTATTGCAGCTTTTCATTGCCGTGAGCATGATTGTGCTGGTGCTGGAAGAGGTCAGGTACAACGCCGATCTTATCCGCGCCGAGATGGAAGCCGTTCGCTCCGAAAAAGAGGCGCTCCAGGCCAAGGTACTATGTGTCGAGGAACAGTGTCGCAGTTTGTACGACCGGGTCCGGCTCACTGAGGGGTTACAGCGTGCATACGACGAGCTGCGCCAGACACAGCAACTGCTGGTTCAGCAGGAACGGCTCCGTGCACTGGGCCAAATGGCCAGTGGCATTGTGCACGACATAAACAACGCATTGTCGCCGATAATTGCCTATTCGGATTTGTTGTTGACTTCGGTGCCGGACTTGCCTGAAACAGCACGGCGCTACTTACAAATCATCAAAAGAGCCGGGGCCGACATTGCGCAGATTGTGTCGCGGGTACGCGAGTTTTACCGACGCCGCTCGGCTAACGAACGGTTGGTTGATGTGGATGTTAACCATGTGGTTGATGAAGTTATCGAGTTAACCCGACCACGCTGGCGCGATCTTCCACAAAAAGAAGGAATTTCAATCGAAGTGCAGCGCGAGCTTGCGCCGGACCTGCCAAAGTTGCGGTGTGACCCCGCCGAGCTACGGGAAGCACTTACGAACCTGATTTTCAACGCCATAGATGCGCTGCCCAAGGGTGGCAATATCAAGATTGTTACACGATCAGCAGTTGCACAAACTGATGGCAATGGCAGTGCAACCTGTCCACGCATACAACTTGAGGTGCATGACAATGGCATCGGGATGGACGAGACAACCCGACAACGTTGCATGGAACCGTTTTTCTCGACAAAGACAAAAAGGGGTGGTACAGGGCTGGGTTTGGCAATGGTTTACGGCATGATGCAACGCTACGAGGGCACCATCGAGATTGAAAGCGCGCCGGGCAAGGGCACGTGTGTCCGGCTCACCTTCCCTGTACGTGAGGCGCCGACGCAGCCTGCGCCCGCCGAAGTTCCACAGCCCGAGCCTGGCCGGCATTTGAATGTATTGTGCATAGACGACGACCCGCAAATGCAGCAGATATTGAAAGATTGCCTACCTGGTTTTGGTCACAAGGTTTCCGTTGCGAAAAGCGGCCGGCAGGGCCTTACAATGTTCAAAAACGCGCTCAAGAAACAAATGCCGTATGACGCGGTTATAACCGACCTCGGCATGCCGAACGTAAACGGACGGCGCGTGACTGAATTAATCAAGGCCGAATCGCCCGCTACACCTGTCATAATGCTCACCGGTTGGGGGGCTGTCATCGAAGACGAGTCGGGTTCAGTGCCCGAGGTGGACGCAATTTTGGCCAAGCCACCTTCAATCAAAGAGCTTAATGAACTGTTGTTGCGCATCGTACGGAGGTCAACCGGTGAAGTTGCTCAAACTGTGTAGAACCTCCTAGGAGCAGCTTTTTGCTTTTCTGTGCCGTTGCGAGGTAGCGAACCGGTCGAAAGCGCGCAATCAAACTGCCGGTCAAGCTGTCGGATTTGGCATCGGCGAGACGAAAAGCATGAAACGCGCGAAACGCTGGACGAATGGGCCCTCGCCATTTTTCGAGTCAAACTTGCTGCGGTCAGACCGGTCCGGCAGCGTGCTGCCATAGCCGAGCTTTAGCATTTGCTTCATGCAACAGGCCGCTGCAGCCGAAGAGGTGCACCATGGTAGTTTGATGCGGTCAACTGTTTCTTGCGCATTTGAATGCCGCGCAGCCCCACGCCAGTGTTCAGGCAGTCAAATCGGTGTCTTCAATCCTGCCTCGACCGGCGTTTGGGCACAAGCAGCCGTGCCAAAAGCAGCGAAAGAACAAACACAAGCACCGTCCCTAGTGCACCTCCAATTGCCACTGCAATAACAGGTGACGCAAGGCCAGGCAGTTCGTACTCGGGCACCGGCGCAGTAAGCAGGGGCGAAGGTGTAGCAACTGATGCGAACCCGAGTTTTTCAGCCACTTTTTCAAGTCCGTCGGGCAGTGTGGACGCAAACGGCCCGACGAACACCGCAAGCCCAACCGCCGCGGCAAGCCCGATTGATATGGCCCGGCCGCGTGCGTGAGTTGGCACGGCGGCGTGGTCATCGAGCAGCTCAGGCCGCATTTGCAACACGCTTGCAAGTACAAGCGCGGTTATCACTCCTTCACCCAGTCCGATTATCATGTGTATGCCGGCCATGGCCGTGAACACCGTTTGCCAAGCCACGATGCCTGAGAGGGCAAGTTGTGCTGCGCAACTGATTGCTGCTGCAACGATCGAGCACCAGGCGCCAAAAGCCGACCCGGCAATTAGCCCGCGTTGTGACGGCAGGAGTAACTGCACGGCCCGCGCGCCGGCAAACCCGACAAGCGGCGCGACAATGGCCATGTTGATTATGTTTGCGCCAAGTGCAGTTACACCCCCATCACCAAAGACAAAGCATTGCACCAACAGCACCGCTGTCATCACGACCACGGCTGGCCCCGGCCCAAGCAGCAGCGCAGCCAGGGTTCCGCCAATCAGGTGACCTGATGTGCCGCCTAGCACCGGAAAGTTCAGCATCTGCGCCGCAAAAACGAATGCGGCTGAAAGACCCAGCAACGGCACCTTGCGCGGTGGCAGAGATGTTCTGACGTGTCGCACCGCCACGGCAAGACCACAAACGGCTGCGGCACCCGTACCGAGCGCGGTTTTTGCATCCAGAAAACCGTCAGGGATATGCACTTTTGCCTCCTAGTTTTGCACGGGTTCTGTGCCGGTCTCGATTGTTTCATCGAAGATTTTTTTTCTGTCGAAGTCGCGCCACAGCTCGAGCGCAATGCGTCGCACCGCATGAAAATACGCCGGTGTTTGGTCGCCATGTGTAATTGCAGCGGCATGAATAGCGTCTTTGACGCGCCTGAGAGGTTCTTCTTTAACCGACATGCGCAGCTTACGATTTTTGAGATAGAAAACTGCTGCCGGTTCAGGTTTGGCAGTGTGGGCCAGACGAATTGTTCCATGGCCGAGTGTGGCGCCGGTTGCAACCTGCAGGCCGTCATTCAGACAACTGAGCGGCGGTTGCGAGCCTGCAAAACTCTCGACATGCAGTTCGTCAAGGCCCGCCCCGAGTACCTCGCGTGCGCGCAGGCCCATCTTTGCCCCCAGGACAGAATAAATGCCAAGGTGCCCATGCAGTTCGCTTGTGAGGACAGCCAATGCCCATTCTTCGGCTCCATACCGGTTTATGATCTGTGTAACCAACGGTTGGACATCCGGCTGAAACAATTCCGGATTGACAGGGAACCGGTTGAACACGACCAATCGCCGGTTCAGCGCGGCATGTATTTCATGCGCAAGCGCGCCAATGTAAGCCGTGCGTGCGCGAGCAACGTCGAATTGTGCCAAAACAGACGTGTTGGGCCGGTTTGATAAACGTTGCAAAAGGCCGATAGATGGCTCGAGCAACATTAGCACAACGGTTTCGTCCCATGCACGGAAGTGATTTGCTGTCAGAAGCTCATGCACATTCGGATGCGCATGCAGGCGCGCAATCAATTTTGCTGCTGGGGTATCAAGCCGCTTGATTTGCTCGTACAGTTCACTGTCAAACACAAGCGCGTGTTCAGCGGGCAATTGGATGGCGACAATCTCAACTCCGGAATTGAACACTGCGCGTGCGGCTTCGGGATCGCGTCTTGTGTTCCAGCCCGGGTCGAGTCCAACCGGATCACCGCCGCTGTAAAAGACGCGGCTGAGGCGATTTGTCAGTTCAGGCCTATTTTTCATCAACTCGGCGAGGTTCGACAGCGGTCCCAGACAGACCCACACGAACCGGTTCGTGCAGCAGTCGAAAGTTTGGTTAAGAAGCGTGGTCGCGTCTGTGACAGTTGAATTGCGCGGCAACGGCAGGTCGGTCCAGCCAAGTGTAATCGAGCGTTCAGCCCAAGGTGGGGCAGGTTTGGTCTGCGTCCGACCTGCGCCGACGGGTATGCCGCTGCGGCCAAGGAAGTGCAAAATACGCAGCACATTTGTAGCCCCGATTTTCGGCGGAGCCGACCCATCCGAGGTGACGATTGCTTTTACGTCAAGCTCGTGCGCGGTCAGCAGCATTGCCAATGCACGTGCATCGTCCAGGGCCATGTCGGTATCAACAATAACAGATGCAATTTGTTCATGAGCTGACGTGGCCAGAGGACCTGAAAATGCAATTACCAGCAGTGCGGCTGCAACGCTCAGTGAAGCCTGCCAAGTTGCGATGCCGAAGTGGCAGCGGCTGAAAATTTCCCGGTTGACGTTGGGGTTGTCTGTGTTCATACTTTTTCGCATGAAAGTAATAAGCAATCAGAGCGAAGGTCAAGAGAAGTTTGAGTTGGTCACAAAACAACACGACGGCCGGCTCTGGCCAACTGTTGCAATTTGTTGTGTGCTGGCAGCCGGGTTCGGCCAGGCACAAAATTATGAGTCGCACTGGAATCTGCAGGCTGTGAACGCTGACGGTACAAGCGCGTGGAACGGTACGCATCCATTCAAGATTCGTGGTGTACTGTTGTGTAACCCGGATGAGATGCTCGATTACACGCCGAATTTTCTGCCGTATGACGCGACGAACATTGGGAACCTGGGCGGCCAATGGCAGATAGCATTTCAGGCGGTTGAGCCGGGTGATCGCGGCGGCACATTTTGTTACATGGCGCAAAACTACGGGAACCTCGGTTGGATACGCGACACAAGCCGAAGTTACTCGAATGAAGCGTGGACAGCGGAGGTGTTGCGGCTGAATTTTGACCCCGAGACGATGCACCAGTTTCGTGCGGGCGACCTGATCGAGGTCACAGCGAACATTTCACTTTTTTACGGTGGCAAACGCAACATCAACGAGGCGCATTACAACGATCCACAGTACAACTTTTACATCACGCTTGTGCAGTCGAACTACGGATTGCCCGAGCCGGAGGTAATTACACTTGCCGATATCAAGAACCCAGATGACACCTACATCTTTGATCAGACCCGCGCAACCGGTGGCGAACATTATCAGGGTATGCGCGTGCGGATCAATAATTTGACACTGGTAACGACAAACGGTTGGAATCCGACAAACAGTTGGGCTGGGCGCCTTTGCATTGCCGCTGATAGTACCGGTCGGACGTTGCCACTCCGGCATCCCCGGTACAGTTTGGGTCCGCCACCTGAAGGTGTCTTTGACGCGATTGGCATTTTCAATCAGGAATCCGGTTCTGGCAGCCAAGGTACAAACGGGTACGAGCTATTTGTGCAGCAGGTGATACCGCAACAGACACCGGCAATCGCAATTGCATCAAAGGCAATGCTCAGTTGGCCGGCCGGTGGCGCTGCATTTGAGGTTGAATATTCGACTGACCTGACCAACTGGCACGTGTTGAATAATCCTGTAATTGCAATTGCCAGCACAAACATTGTGCTGGACGAGTTGACGTATCCGCAACGGTTTTACCGGCTTCGTAAAACTAACTAGGTGTTTCCTAGGTATGCGCTTGATGTGGTGGGGTTAATATGCAAATGCAGCACAAAGACCGTGCAAGTTTCACGCTGGTCGAGCTGCTGGTAGTAGCGGCGCTTATCTCGGTATTGGCGGGGTTGCTATTGCCGGTACTTGCAAGGGCAAGGGAAAAGGCCAAGGTTGCCAAAGTCCATGCCGAGTTATACGGGATAGGCGTTGCGCTGCAAATGTACGCGGATGATCACGATGGCAATGTACCCCCTGTACGAGTGAACTGCAACAGCGACCTCGCGGAGCACTGGTGTCAGTTGCCGCTTGAGCTTGCTGCGATGGGCTACTTACCGCGCGGGACCGAAGCCGGGCGTGAAGCGAACTTGGAAGACCCGTTCCATCTGGGTTTCACGTACAAGTATGCCGCGCCCGGCTCGCAGTTACTCAACAACCAACCGGTTGGCAAGTACGCGTTGTGGGTGCCTACTAATTTCCCTGACCTGTCAGGCACGAACGGTAAATACCACACTGACCCAAAAACAAGTCCGGTCAAGTGGGTTATATGGAGTCTCGGGCCGAAACCGCGGAGTGGGAAAAGCCTCAGCTCGTACGCGCCGATGAGCAGTGACACATGGTACCGGCGCGCTGGCGACTGCGGCGTTATTGTCAGATACGCAACACGCGACGGTGTACAGCTCAAAAGCCCGTGAGCGTGACAGTTGTTGGGCCGGTTGTCCAACTCATGGCTGGCCACATGGTGGCGACTGGCCGAGTTGCGGGCGGAGCCGAGCTTTGGCTTGGTGCAATCGGATTCAGGACCCCTTGGCGGGCGCGGTAGCCGTGCTGGGCGCCTTTTCTTCAAAGTGCAGTCCGAACATCTCGAACATGTGTTTCAGCGTTTTCTCGGTAACGGCTGCTGGGTGGCCGCAGTAACGGACTATGCCGTTTGGATCAACGAGAAATATTTGCGGTACATTGCTAACGCCGACTTTTTTGGCAATCCGGTTTTCAGGATCAAGACCTAAGGCAAACCCGATTTCCGATTCGGCCGGTTTACCAAGCTGGCTTTCGGGCGATAGACCGACCACAACCAGTTGCTCAGCGTATTTCTTCTGCCATTCGTTGAACTGTGTGGTGTAGTGCTTGCAGGGTGCACTAGTGGTTTTGAGGAAGTAAACGATCATGAGTTTGTTTGTGCCGGATGGCTTTTCAGTCAGCCATTTCTCGACGGCGAGCTCAGGCATTGGTTTATTTAAGTGGGAATTTTCAGTGAGCGCATCAGCAAGGGTCTCTTCTTCGACAGTTTCGGGGCCGCGCAATCGTGCAAGTGCCTCGGCTTGGAGCGTTCTTACGACCGATTCGGCGAACTGACGTTCTTCATCAATTCTGCGTTGTTCGATTTCGGCTGCGCGGACGGGGTCGTAACCGAACATCTTTTGAAGCTCAGGCTGAAGGTCGCGCAACTTGGCGTTTCTGATGCCGCCGTCGTATCTGAAATACAGGTCTGTTGCATCAACGCCCAAAATAACGATGTTCCTGAAAACCCGCTGGCCGACCTGCAACTCTGGCAATTTTGTTTCAGCGGCTGAAAGGCACGCTCTCACCATCACGAGTCCGCACAGGAGAAATGCCGTTCGATGCATGAGTTGTTTATGCCAGGCTGACACGGTTTTTGCAACAACTGATTTTAGCATGGACGTTCAGCCAGGTCGAAGAACCAATCAATGCTGGCCAAACCGAAATTCAGGCTCGATGCCAAAGTACCATGAGTCCGCGCAGAGCCGCCGTGTGTGTACGGGGCGCTTCTGAGTTGGTTGCAATGTGTTGAAGGCGGTGTGACCGAAACGAATGTGCCCGGTGCTGTGGTGTCAGAAGCGCACGTGTATCTGAATGTTTAGGTTTGCCAAGCTTGTCTGACCCAATTCAAAATAGCACCGGTGGATGCGCACAGGTAGTCGCGACGGTCAACCTGTGCCTGGCATTGAGGCTTGACTGTTGCCGGTACAGGCAACGGCCTGCGCAACCGGGTGCGGGTGGGCGAGAACTTTGATCATGAAAAGCTTGTCAAAGGTATTTGCACCGCTTGGCTTAAGCCGGATAATCGAGTTTTTCTTTCGCCGGTTTGACGCGCTCAGGATACACATCGGCACAAAACTGGTGTTGAGCTTTCTGTTGATCATAATTCTTGTAAGCCTGTTGTTCGGTGTGGTTGGCGTGCGTGTAATTGGCGACAGGGTGCTCAAGGAGGCGCAAGCCAAGGTGCAGACGGACCTGAATGCGGCGCGCGAGATTTACCTCAACAAACTTGCTTTTGTGAACGACGTTGTGCGGTTCACCGCCGACCGGTACCTGCTCATGAGGGCGCTAATGGCGGGTGATACCGCCCAGGCAGCCGATGTGCTGGGTCGGCTGCGTGAACGTGAAAAGCTTGATGTACTGACAGTCACAGACAATCGGGGGCGTGTGATACTTCGTACGAGCAACCCGGGTGTTGTCGGGGACGACAAGCGCAATGACGAGCTTGTGCGTACCGCGCTGGAGCGGCGCGAACCTGTTGCAGCCACATGCGTTGTTTCTGCTGAAGACCTTGCACGTGAATCGCCCGAGCTGGCTGCGCGTGCATATTTTAGGTTCATACCAACGCCGATGGCGCGGCCGCGGCCCGAGACCGAGGAGACAGCCGGCATGATGTTACGTGCAGCCGCACCGATTCTGGATCCGGACGGCAACGTGATTGGCGCGATCTATGGCGGTGTGCTGTTGAACCGTAACTTTGATCTTGTTGACAAGATCAAAGCGACCGTTTTCCAGAATCTACAATACAAGGGCCGTGACATTGGCACGGCGACACTGTTTTTGGACGACCTGCGCATCTCGACGAATGTGAAAAATGAAGATGGCTCACGTGCAGTTGGCACCCGGCTGAGTGAGGAGGTTTACAACCGTGTCATTCGCGAGGGCAAACAATGGATCGGCCGCGCATTTGTTGTGAATGACTGGTACATAACAGCTTACGAACCGATTCGTGACCTGCAGGGGCGCAACATTGGCATACTTTACGTCGGGTTGCTCGAGCAGAAATACACCGACCTGCACCGGAACTCCGTGCTGGTATTTCTGGCAATTGCACTTGGGGGTGCAGTTGGTGCATTTGGGCTGGCGTGGTATTTGTCGCAACGGCTCTCGGATTCGGTCAGGAAACTCGCAAATGCAGCCGAGCAGGTTGCACATGGCAATCTTGATGTCCGGGTACAGATTGATTCGCATGACGAGCTGCATGAGCTGGCTGAGGCGTTCAATTACATGGCTGCGGCGTTGAAAAAGCGAGATGAACAATTACGCGAGTTTACCACGCGCAGGATAATGGAATCGGAACGGTTGGCGCACATCGGGCAGTTGGCAGCCGGTGTTGCGCATGAAATTAACAACCCGCTTCAGGGCATTGTCACTTACTCGCATTTGTTACTGGAGCGTGCTGGGCCGCAGGATGGCAACCGCGAGTTTCTGGAGAAAATTGTCAAGCAGGCTGACCGGTGCCGGGACATCATACGCGGTCTGCTGGATTTTGCGCGGCAACGCAGACCTGAGAAACGACCGTCGAATGTGAATCGTGTGCTTGAAGAATGCATTTCGTTGGTGGCGAACCAGGCGCTATTCCACAACATCAAGATTGTGAAGAATCTTGCGCCTGGGTTACCGCCTGTGCTGATGGACCCGTCGCAAATGCAGCAGGTGTTCATGAACATGATCATCAACGCTGCTGAGGCAATGAACGGCAACGGACGGCTTACGCTGGTCACGCGTTATGTTCCTGCCGAAGGCGCAGTGGAAATCGAGTTTACGGATACTGGGCATGGAATTAAGGAAGAGAACTTGGAGCGGATTTTCGACCCGTTTTTTACCACAAAAGAAGTCGGGCACGGAACCGGGCTTGGCTTGGCAATCAGTTATGGCATTGTCAAGGAACACAAGGGCACAATAACCGTGCAGAGCGAGGTGGGCCGCGGAACGACCTTTACGATTCGGTTACCAGTCAGTGCAGGTGAACAGGAGACAGTGACAAATGCAACAGGAACGCAAAATCTTGGTCATTGACGATGAGGAAGTTGTGCTTGACTCGTGCACGCAGGTGCTGTCCGGGCCGGCTTGCAAGGTCTTAACCGCCGGCAACGGCGAGCAAGGGTTGCGCATTGTGGAAGAAGCTGAGCCGGACCTGGTGTTTTTGGATTTGAAGATGCCTGGGTTATCCGGCATGGAGGTGCTGGAGCGGATTCGTGCAAAATACCCGTTGATGGTTGTGATTGTCATTACGGGTTATGCCACCGTCGGTTCGGCTGTCGAGGCGATGAAGAAGGGCGCATTCGACTTTTTGCCCAAGCCGTTTTCGCCTGAGGAATTGCGTCTGATCACGCGTCGTGGTCTTGAGCATCGGGACCTGCTTGTGCAGACTAGCGCTTTACGGCGCGAGAAAGAGCTGTTGCGCGAAAATTTTGCTGCGATTGTGTCGCATGAGTTGAAAGCGCCGTTGGCTGCGATTCAACAGAATCTTTTTGCGTTGTTTACCGAGCTTGAGGATAAACTGACCGACAGCCAGAAAGAACTTTGTGCACGGCTTAAATCTCGCCTGGACGATGTGCTGAAGTTGGTGAACTCGTGGCTGCGGATTTTGTCCGTGGACCTCAACAAATTGAAGGAGACATTCAAGCCAGTATCGGTGGGCACCATCATCAGCAGAGCAGTTGAAACCGTCCAACCCCACGCCACACGCAAAAACGTCGTAATCCAGACACAACTGCCATCTGAACTACCGCGTGTGATGGGCGATGAAGGAAGTTTAACCGAGGTGTTGGTCAACATCATCAACAATGCCGTCAAATACTCGTACCCGAACAGCACTGTCGTAGTCCGGGCTGCCGCAGGCGCAAACGAGATTTCAATTGCGGTTACTGACACTGGCGTGGGCATTGCAAAAGAAGACCTGCCATTCATTTTTCAAGATTTTGGCCGTGGCAAACGCCAACCTGAAGGTGCAACCGGTTATGGCATTGGTCTGACGATCAGCCGGCGGATCATCGAGGTACACGGCGGCTCGATCACGGTTGAAAGTGAACCTGGCAAAGGCAGCACATTTACAATTCATCTGCCAATAACACTTGCGTGAACGGCTACTCAGGGATAAATTGCGCGAACTCAAACGCGACCTTTTTATGAGCGACCGCAAACGTTTATTGATAATTGACGACGACCCGGAATTTGTTACGGGCATAAAGGCAATCCTGACCCGTGCAAAGTACGAAGTTGACGTTGCCCACAATCCGAAGGACGGCTGGACAGCCCTGAAAAGCAAGGATTACGACCTGTTGTTGCTCGACATCATGATGGGACGCGGTGCCGAGGGGGTCATGATCGCGCGCAAACTCAATAAAGACCCGAAACTGCGCGACTTGCCTGTGCTGATCATCACCGGCATACGCGAGCAGATAGCGTTTCTGTTCCCGGGCCAGGCAGTGCATCCGCATTTTGTGCCCGTGGACGAGCTGGTTGAAAAACCCGTTGAACCGAAGCTGTTACTCGAGAAGGTCGAAGCGCTGCTCAAGGCCGCTGAAGAAAGGAAGGCAAAGGCCAAATGAGCACAGTTGCACCTGAGCAATCTGTGGCAGCCGTCGAGCCGGGCATCTCCTTTATCGAGGAGATAAACAACCTGCTTTATGCGTCCAAAGGCAACCCGATCAATACCTGCATACAATGCGGCACGTGTGCTGCGACGTGCCCGGTTGCATCGGGTGGGTTCATGGACAACTCACCGCGTCGGCTTATAGCGATGATCCGTGCCGGGTTCAAAGAACAGGTGCTGAAAGCCAACACATTCTGGTACTGCGCCTCATGTTACCAATGCACCGTTCGGTGCCCGCGCGGCATTGACATAGCCGAGCTGATGTACGGCTTGAAACGGTACACGGTCTGGAAGACCGAGTACCAACAAGGCCTCATCGGGCCGACATTTTCTGAGACATTCGTCAAAATGATCGTGCGCACCGGCCGTTCGTATGAACCGGTCCTGGCAACCAGTTACCTGTTCACTTACGGCCTGCCGGAGATCATCCAGGAAGCGCAAACTGCAACTGCGCTGATGCTCAAAGGCAGGTTGCCGCTGTTACCTGCCCGGATCAAACGGCTCGACAATTTCAAGCGCATGATCCGCAAGATCATACCGCTGGGTGAACCTGAATGAAGACGTACGCTTATTTCCCGGGTTGTTCGCTCGAAAAGATGGCCTACAGCTATCATCAGTCGGCCATCGAAACCACACGCGCACTCGGTGTGGAGCTGAAAGAACTCGACGACTGGAACTGTTGCGGTGCAACAGCATATTTTCACGTGGACGAGTTGCTCGCATTTACGCTGTGCGCGCGTAACATTGCCATGGCCGAGAAAGAGCAACTCGACCTTGTAGCGCCATGCAGTGGCTGTTACAAAAACGCATACTTCGCTAGAGAAGCCCTGTTGCATGATGCAGACCTTGCCGAGCACATCAACGACGCGCTTGCGGAGGACAACCTCCATTTTTCTGGCACAAGCAAAATTCGGCATCTGATCGAGGTGTTTGCGAGCGACATCGGGCTGGATGCAATCAAGGCAAAGGTCACAAAACCGCTCAAAGGATTGCGTGTTGCCCCCTACTACGGTTGCCAGATCATGCGCCCGCGCAAACACGCCGGTGAAAACGTCGAACAGCCGCGGTTTTTCGAAGACCTGATTGCTGCCACAGGTGCAGAACCGGTTGATTACCTGTTACGGCTCAGTTGTTGCGGCGGCGCATTGATCATCACAAATCGGCTGGCTGCACTCAGCATGGTGCGAAATCTGTTGGACTGCGCCGTGCGCGCCAAAGCAGACCTGATTGTCACAGCCTGTCCGCTCTGCCAGGTCAACCTCGAGTGTTACCAAAAACAGGTCAACCGCGAGTTTGGCACCGAGCTGAATGTGCCGGTGATCTATTTCACACAACTGTTAGGTTTGGCATTTGGCATACCGCCGAAACGACTCGGGATCGGCTCTGAACTTGTGGATGTGATGCCGGCCATACGGCAGGCATGCCAAGCCGAGACTGCACCGGCGGGAGCGTCATGACAGCGAACCGAACAGTAGATTCAAAATCCGAAACCCGAAACTCGGACCGATGCCAATGACAGATGCAGAAAATCCAAACCGTGCGGTAAACACAGCAGTGGATGGATTTGAAGAATCGAGTGTCGGGTTTGTTTCGGATTTCGTGCTTTGAATTTCGGATTTATGAACCTGTACGTCCTACTAAAAATGGTGCCGGACACGGTCGAGGAACTCAACGTTGGCCAGGACGGGAAGTCGCTGGACACCGAGTTCCTTAGGTTCAAGCTCAACGACCCGGACGAACACGCGCTCGAACAGGCGCTCATTCTCAAGGAAAAGTACGGTGGCAGTATAACAGTGGTTGCCCTTGAAGCGCCGGAGGTTGATGAAGTGTTGTTCACCGCGCTGGCAAAGGGTGCGGATCGTGCAATTAAAATTCCTGTCAACCAAACTGCGCTCGGTACGATTGCAACAGCGCGAATTTACACCGCGTTTTTTAAGTCGCCTCAGGCACAGATCACTCCCGACACAGTTGTGTTGGCCGGGTCACAGGCCATTGACGATCTTGAAGGTGAACTTGCGGCGTACCTGGCCGAAGCGCTCGGTCTGCCCTACCTAGGCGTGGTGAGCAGTGTAACGGTTGCAGAGGGCAAGCTCATCGTCACGAAAGAATTTGCAGGCGGATTACGCGGGCAGTTCGAGGTCAGCCTGCCTGCAGTGCTCGGCATTCAGTCGGCCGAAAAACCGCCGCGGTACGTGCCGATTGCGAAGGTACGTGCGGTGATAAAAGCTGCGAAGATCGAGTCTGCAGCGGTGCCCGAGCCGGAAACAACCGTGCAATTGCAGATCGAGCGACTTTACAAGCCTGAACCCGCTGGGCGAGCACTAATACTCGAAGGATCAGCCGATGAAATAGCCGAGCGCCTGGCTGACATCCTTGCTGAGCGGGGCATAATTTGACCCACCAAATACCACAAATCAAAAGCGCAAGAACAGAACAATGAGTGCAGGAATTGTTGTGCTGGTTGAGCAACTGAAAGGCGCCGTCTCGGACGTTAGCTTCGAGATGTTGGGCGCTGCACGCGCGCTTGCCGGCCAGACCGGTGCGCCGGTCTGGGGTGTGCTGCTGGGCAGTGATTCGGTGCCGTTGGCGTCAAAGTTAGGCGCGGCTGACAAGGTATTTGTGGTTGATAACCCGCAGCTTAACCTTGCGCCTGCGGATGTTGCTGCCGCAACTCTGAAGACACTTTTGGACCAGACCGGAGCAGGTTTAGTGTTGATTGGTTGCACCAATTTATCTGCGGGCATCGGCGCAATTCTAGCGGCGAAAACCGGCCTGCCACTGGTGAACTTCTGCCGCGCTGTGCGTGCCGAAGGCAATGCGCTCATTTGCACCAGCCAGTTGTTCGGCGGCAAAATCCTGTCCGATGTCCGCTTGCCAGAAGGCCGTGGCGTGCTCAGTATTTACCCCGGATCGTTCCCCGCAGACGCCGGTAAAAGCGACAAGGCACCACCGATCGAGCACGTAACTGTACCAGGCATCGAATCACACATGGGCAGGATAGTCTTCAAAGAACTGATCGAGCCGGCTGCTGGCGATGTGGACATAACCAAACAAGACGTGTTGGTGTCGGTTGGTCGCGGTATTCAGACCCAGGACAACATTGCGCTTGCTGAGGAACTTGCGCAGGCCTTAGGCGGCGTTGTAAGCGCGTCGCGCCCGATTGTGGATCAGGGTTGGCTGCCTATGACACGGCAAGTGGGCAAATCGGGTATGACAGTCAAGCCGAAGCTGTATTTGGCCCTGGGGATCAGCGGTGCGCCCGAACATTGGGAGGGCATGAAAGACTCAAGCTTGATCATTGCCGTTAATACCGATCCTAAAGCGCCCATATTTGACTTCGCACATTACGGCGCTACGGTGGACTGCCTCGAGCTGATCGAGCCGCTAAAGGCGGCAATTGAAAAACGCAAAGCCGGCAAGTAGTGCGGGTCCCTTCGAGAAAACACGAAATTCGAATATCGAAATCCGAAACAGATTCAATTCACAAAGCACAAAAATTCAAAATTGCGAAAGCCATAGCAGAAATGGGTAGCAGACAATGCTCCACGGAACAGCGAGCAGACTTATGACATTGCCACGTGAATATCCAATGAGCAATGGCAACCTGCGTTTCGGTCATTTCCTTTTCGAACCTTGGATTTGTTTCGGACTCCGGATTTTGGATTTCAGCGTACCGATTTGCCGCGCCTACCGTAAAACAACCTGATTCCACCACAGGTCAAAATGGAACCGATCCGGCCAATCCTCTACAACATACACGAGCATTACAAGTGGGCTGAGTACGCTTGCTACACCTTGGGTGGCCTAGCCGCCGCAAGTTTCGCTTGGGGTACCTGGCAACACATCAGGCACTGGCGCTTGGGCAGACCCGAACAAATTGCCGGTACATTCAAACAGCGGCTCCAAGGTTTCGTAACGTTCGCAATGTTCCAGGGCAGACTCGCCCGTGACCGGTATGCGCTCGTGATGCATCTTGGGATTTTCTTCGGCATGATTGTGTTGTTCATCGGCACGGCCCTGGCAACACTTGACCAAGACATCGGTTACCTGATGTTTAACTGGCAGTTTTTGCGTGGGCACATATACCTGTTCTATAAGCTGTTTTTGGACATTTTCGGCCTGGCATTGGTAATTGGGTTATTGCTCGCGTTTTGGCGTCGGTACGTGTTGAAACCGCAGCGACTTAAGAACCTTGTTTACCCGACTTTTCCGCTAGATTCGTTTTATCTGCTGGCAATCCTATTTTTCATTGCAGTAACGGGTTTTGTGGTTGAGGCGCTACGCTTGGCTGCCACACAGGTACCTTGGGCGCATTGGTCACCGGTCGGCAGCCAACTGGCCGCGCTTTTTACAGGCATGTCGCAGGAGGCGCTTCGCAAAACGCATTTTGCGTTCTGGTCCGTGCACGGTTTGGCTGCATTTGCGTTTATTGCACTCGTGCCGCGGTCGAAAGCGTTTCACCTTGTATCGTCTGCGATTAGCATCTGGCTGCGGAACCTCGGGCCGGTCGGCGCACTGCCCGCCGGAGACCCGGCGGGTGTGGCTCGGATCGAGGAGTTTAGCTGGCGGCAATTGCTCCAGTTCAATGCTTGCACCTGGTGCGGCCGGTGCCAGGACGAATGCCCCGCATATACAAGCGGGACGAAATTGTCGCCGAAAAACCTCATTTTGAAACTCGACAGCGCATTACTGAATACGCCACTCCGAAAGCGGTCTGAAAGATCAGATTCACCTGGTCCAGCTTCTAACCCCCAGGCACAAGGAAATCCAGGGCTGGAACCCGGCACCCCACAAACTCAGCAGCCGGCTTCACAAGACGGTTTGCACGGTAGTGTGGTCGAAGCTGCGGAACTTTGGGCGTGCACAACCTGCCGTGCATGTGAAGAGGTGTGCCCGGTATTTATCGAGCAACCGCGTGCAATAGTTGAGCTGCGCCGGTACCTGGTCAGCCAGAGCACCATGGACAAGACCTTACAGGACGCACTGGCAAGCTTGAGTCGTTACGGCAATTCTTTTGGCAAATCGGATCGCATGCGCGCCAAATGGACGCAAGGCCTGCCATTTAAGGTCAAGGACGCGCGTAAGGAACCTGTGGACATTCTATGGTTCACCGGCGATTACGCCGCCTACGACCCGCGCATGCTCGAGATCACTCAGGCAACAGCAAAACTGTTTCACCAAGCTGGGCTTGATTTTGGCATCCTGTACGAGGCCGAGCGCAACGCAGGCAACGACGTGCGCCGTATCGGCGAGGAAGGCCTGTTCGAGATGTTGCGTGACAAAAACCTCGATGCAATCAGCAAGGTACAGTGGAAGAACGGCAGCAAGCTGATCGTTACCACCGACCCGCACTCGTACAACACACTCAAGAACGAGTACAATTGGAACGGCGTAAATGTGACTGTGAAACACTACAGCGAGCTGTTGGATGAGTTGATCAGTACGGGCAAACTTGTCCTCAAGAAAAAGCTTTCAGGCAAGGTCACGTATCATGACCCGTGTTATCTCGGCAGGTACAACGGTGTATATGAACCGCCCCGCCGGGTTTTGCGAGCGTTGGGTCTGGAGCTTATCGAGATGCAACGGAACCGGAACCGCAGCTACTGTTGCGGCGCGGGTGGCGGGCGCATTTGGATGGAAGATATGCCTGATATCAAGGAACGCCCGGCTGAAAACCGAATTCGCGAAGCTGCAGCTCTGGCGGGCGTGCAGACCTTTGTTGTCGCATGCCCGAAAGACATCGCAATGTTCCGTGACGCGGTGAAAACGACCGGCCTGGAAGGCAAAATTGTCGTGAGAGATATTGCCGAGCTTGTAGCTGAAGCAGTGGCAGAAGAGAAATCTGTAAGCCCAAGCCAAAGCGCCCGTACAAATTCGGCCTGACCAAAGCCCTATAAAAAAACGGAGGTTTATGGTTCGGAACATTAAAACTGCTACCACCTCCAACAACAAAACCCTGGTTTCGATCTGTGTACGGGGTTATCGGTGCGCAATCAGCCGCACAGATCTGTGCAAGTCCATGCGCGAGTATTCCGTCCCGCACAAGCAGCAGGTGCCACTCGTAACTCAGCTAGTCAAACGCCGTTTTAACCACCGGTGCGCTAGTTCCGAAACCAAGCGGTGGCAGCAACACTGCCGATTAGGAATATACGGGCGGCATTCCGCATACCTCCGGTTGCCAGGTGCAGTTGTGCATGTGGACTCTGGCTCAGATTTGGATTTGGATTTTCGAGCCGATGTTGTAGATTAGCCGGAAAACAGGTTTATGGTTTCGCAGCTAGACACAACAGCCGTTGACCGCGTCACAACGCTCGACACACTGCTGCAGACACCGGCAGGCAAACGGATGATGACCTGCATTCAGTGCGGCACATGCGCAGGTACATGTCCGTACGGCGACCACATGGAATTTTCGCCCCGGCTTGTCATTAACATGCTCCGACGCGGTTTTTTGGACGAGGTGATCAAGTCCGATAGCCTGCTGCGCTGCGTAGCTTGTTATGCTTGTCTTGCAAAGTGCCCGCGCGGAATTCGGCTCACAGACGTGCTGTTGCCCCTGGTCAAGGAACAGGTGCTAGTAAACCGTACCGAGCTGCCGAGCGAGTTCCAGAAAACTCTTGAAAACCTGCATCGCTACGGCAACCCGATGGGCGAATCACCACGCAAACGTTCTGCCTGGACGGCTACGGCAGGTGTTAAAGTACCACTTATTGCCGAACTGAAACGCGAAGTTGATGTGCTGTGGTTTGTCGAGTGTTACACCTCTTTTTACGCACGCGGCCAAGACAACAGCCGCGCAGTTGCAAAGCTGTTCAATGCGCTCGGGGTTGATTTCGCCATACTCGGCAATGACGAAAAATGTGCCGGTGAATGCGGCCAAGTGACGTGGGAATCGGGTCTGTTCGAGTCATTGGCCGAGTACAACATGAAACTGTTCAACCGGTATAAATTCCGCCGCTTGGTTACAGCCGATGCACACGCTTATAATGCATTCATTTATCGGTACCCGATGTATGGGCTGAATGTGCCTGTTGAACATGTCACACAGTTCTTCGCCCGGCATATCGACCAGTTGAGGGCACGCCTGACAAAGCCATTGAACCTCACAGTCACATTCCATGACCCGTGTTGTCTGGGGCGCGCAGCCGGTCTTTACGACGAACCGCGCAAGCTGCTTCAAGCTATACCCGGCGTGAAGCTCGTCGAAATGACACATAACCGGCTCAACTCTTTGTGCTGTGGTGGTGGTGGGGGTGGTATGTGGCTTGATACATACTACAAACAACAGGGCATGGAACGGTTGTCCGAACGACGCGTGCGCGAGGCAATTGCAACCGGTGCAGATGTGCTTGCAGTGGCGTGCCCTTATGAGATCTCGCGATTTGAAGATGCGTTAAAAGTTGTCCCGCACGATAAACCGATGCTCGTGCGTGATGTGGTTGAGTTACTGGCTGAATCACTTGGCTGAAAGGCTATGAAACCAATTGTTCCAAAAAGACATGAACCGATCCGAATCGGGTTTTACATCTGCCATTGCGGCACGAACATAGCCGCAACGGTGGATGTGGGTGCAGTTGCAAAATACGTTGCATTACTGCCAAACGTGGTGGTGTCGCGTGATTACAAGTACATGTGCTCAGACCCTGGACAGGAGTTGATCCAGCAAGACATCCGCGACAACAGACTCAACCGAATAGTAGTGGCAGCCTGTTCACCTCTGTTGCACGAGCATACTTTCCGCAAGGCCGCCGAGGCTGCAGGACTGAATCCTTTCTTCGTGCAAATGGTTAACATCCGCGAGCACAACTCGTGGGTACACACCGATCGCACCGAAGCTACACGCAAGGCAATGGCCTTGGCGCGAGCTGCAATACAGCGTGTGCCGCATCACAAACCGCTCGAGGTCAAAAAAGTCCCGATCAATCCGAATGTGCTGATTGTAGGGGGCGGTATAGCCGGTATCCACGCCGCGCTTACGCTGGCGAATGCGGGTAAGATGGTTTACCTGGTTGAACGCGAGCCGACCATTGGCGGGCACATGGCAAAGTTCGACAAGACATTCCCAACACTCGATTGCGCGATGTGCGTGTTGTCGCCGAAGATGGCTGCTGTGGGTGCACACCCGAACATCACCCTGTGGACGTACTCGGAAGTAATCAAAGTCGAAGGTTACGTCGGCAATTTCCAGGTCACAGTCCGGCGCAAAGCGCGGTATATCAATGAAGACCTATGCACCGGTTGCCAGGAATGCGTTGCGGCATGCGTTTACAAGGAACCTAAGTTCCCCGACGAGTTCAACCTCGGGCTTGGCAAACGCAAACCCATTTTCATGCCATTTCCGCAAGCTGTGCCGCCGATTGTGATGATTGACCCTGAGGTATGCCTGAACTTCAAACGCGGCAAAAACCCGGACGGTACATACACCGTTTCGGACAAGTGCAAGAAAAACTGTGTTGCAGCCTGCGGCGACCGGAAAGCGATTGATTTCAAACAGACAGACGAGATCAAAACCATCACAGTCGGCTCTATTATCATGGCGACCGGGTTCAAGATTTTCGATGCGCACCGGACGCCATACCTCGGCTACGGAATTTATCCAAATGTGTACAATGCGCTTGAAGTTGAGCGGTTGATCAATGCATCCGGGCCGACCGGTGGCGAGCTTGTGTTGCGCAACGGCCAACACCCCAAAAAGGTCGCAATTGTCCATTGCGTCGGCTCACGCGACGAAAACACAAATCGCTGGTGCTCGCGCGTCTGTTGCTTGTACTCGCTGAAACTAGCCTTGTTGATCAAGGACCACACCGACGCCGAGGTTTACAATTTCTACATTGATATGCGCACGCCGGGCAAGATGATGGAAGAATTTTACAATCGCGTCGCCGAAGAAGGCGTGCATCTCATTCGCGGCAAAGTGGCTGACGTGTATCCGGACCCAACCGACGGGGCCAGCGGCAGGCTAATCGTTCAAGCCGAGGACACTCTGACTAATAAAATCCTGAAAATCCCAGTTGACATGGTTGTGTTGTCGGTTGGGCTTGAACCGCAAGCCGATGCCGAAGAACTGCGTCGCATGTTTAATCTGAGCTGCAGTGCTGAGGGGTGGTTCCTCGAACGACACATCAAGCTCGCCCCAGTTAGCACATTCACAGACGGCATTTTCCTGGCTGGCTGTTGTCAGGGGCCGAAAGACATCCCGGATACGGTTGCACAGGCCGGTGCGGCTGCAGCCGAGGCGATGGCACTGATTGACAAAGGCCATATCGAACAGGAACCAAACACTGCCTTTGTGCTGGATGATTGCTCAGGGTGCAAATCCTGCATACCACTCTGTCCGTACACGGCAATCTCGTTTGATGAGACCAAAAAGAAAGCCGTGATTAACGAGGCTCTTTGCAAAGGGTGCGGCACATGCGTTGCCGCATGCCCAAGCGGCTCAATTGTGCAGAACATGTTCGAAGACGACGAAATCTTCAGCGAGATTGAAGGTGTACTGGCCGAAACACCAATTTGATCTGACCGATCCGACAGATCCAACCCATCTATGAGCGACCTAACCAAAACCAACGACAAGCACTGGACGCCTCGGATAGTAGCGTTGTTTTGTAACTGGTGCACGTACACCGCTGCAGACCTTGCAGGTGTTTCACGCATGAAATACGCACCAAACATACGCGTGATCCGTGTGATGTGTTCCGGACGTGTTGACCCGCAATTTGTCCTGGATGCACTCGCCAAGGGCGCCGACGGCGTGCTCATTGGCGGTTGTCATCCAGGCGATTGCCACTACTCAGAAGGTAACTACAAATGCTTGCGCCGATACCATCTGCTCAAACGCATGCTGGCTGACCTAGGCGTCGAACCCGAACGGCTGCGACTCGAATGGATATCTGCTGCCGAGGGCGAAAAAGTCCAACGTGTCGTTAACGAAATGGTCGAGCAGATCAATAAACTCGGGCCGTTGAGTCTGCACAAAAAATTCGAGGAATGGGACAAGGAAATCGCCGTGCTCGAACATGCTGTACAAGAGCGCGATACTGCTACAAAACCCGAGATTTGAAACGCAAAATACCGAACCTGAAACAAACCCGAATGCATCTGGGTAAAATGACCAAAACGACGCTGTTGCGACACTGGCGCACTTTCGCACTGCTGTTTCGGCCGGTTTCGCTTTTGAACTTTGGATTGGTTTGTGGATTAGGGTTTTTTGTGCTGAGTGTCGCGCATCGAATTGGGGCTGAGACAGTTTTTTCGAACCTATGAAACCGAAAGTAGCTTTTTACTGGTGCGCATCCTGTGGCGGATGCGAAGAAGCTGTTGTTGACCTTGCCGAGGACATCCTCGGTGTGGTTGAGGCTGTTGACATAGTGTTTTGGCCGTGCGCAATGGATTTCAAACGCGCAGATGTCGAGGCCATGCCGGATAAATCAATCCTTGCTACACTGCTCAACGGCGCAATCCGGTCAACCGAACAGGAAGAAATGGCGCATTTGCTCCGCCGGAAAAGCCAGTACATGATCGCCTACGGCGCGTGTTCGCACATGGGTGGTATCCCCGGCCTGGCAAACCAGTTCAGCCTCGATCAACTGCTCAAGTTTTACTTCGAAGACGGGCCGTCCAATGTAAATCCTGAGAAAACGCGGCCACAGCCAGTCGCAACCGTAAATGGTCATGAACTGACCATTCCAAAGTTGCACAACGTGGTGCGTGCACTCGACCAGGTAGTTGACGTTGACTACTACATACCCGGTTGCCCGCCCACACCCAAGGTTACACAGGCCGCAATCGGAGCTTTGCTTGAACGACGACTCCCACCCAAAGGAGCCGTGCTTGCACCGGATATTGCACTGTGCGACGAATGCCCGCGTAAGGCAACAAAACCAACAAACCTCGCTTTCACACAGTTCAAGCGGCCGCACCTGACACAGCTTGATCCGCAGGTGTGTTTCCTTGCCCAAGGCGTGGTCTGCATGGGACCAGCCACGCGCAGCGGTTGTGAGGCGCTTTGCATCAGCGGCAACATGCCGTGCACGGGTTGTTTCGGCCCGACATCGCGCGTGCGTGATCAGGGTGCAAAAATCCTTTCGAGCCTCGCTTCAAACGTTGCGCCAAAAGACCCGGCCGACATAGACAAGGTTTTGGCCGGCATACCCGACCCGGTTGGCACATTTTATCGGTACGGCCTTGCCAAGAGCATGCTCAGGCGCAAGGTCAATTTGCCAGTTAATCATACTTTGATGAAGTAATTGCTCTATGGACACTGCAGCTCAACAGGTTTGGAACCAGGCACAGCAACAGGCTAACGCAGCCTATATGCAGGCGCGCCGACGCGTCACAATTGACCCGATCACGCGCCTGGAAGGACACGGTAAAATAGACATTTTCCTCAATGACCATGGCGATGTTGACCGCGCCTACCTCCAAATACCGGAGATGCGCGGGTTCGAAGTGTTCAGCATTGGCAGACCCGCCGAGGACATGCCGCAGATTACAAGTCGCATTTGTGGTGTTTGCCCAACGGCACATCACATGGCTGCAGCAAAAACGCTTGATGACCTTTACAAGGTCGAGCCGACTGCACCAGCCCGAAAAATCCGTGAGCTTGTCTATAACGCGTTCATGTTCGAAGACCATGCATTGCACGTTTACATCCTGGGCGGGCCGGATTTTATAGTCGGGCCGGACGCACCGAAGCAACTGCGGAACGTTGTTGGCGTGATTCAAAAGGTCGGCTTGGAGACCGGCAAAAAGGTCATCTCGATGCGCCGACGTGTACGCGAGTTGATCTCGTACTTTGGCGGCAAGGTCATTCACCCTGTCCTAGGTCTGCCGGGTGGTGTGTCAAAGGGACTTGACCCAGCCAAACTACCCGAGTTTAAGCAGCTCGCTCAGGACGCAGTTGATTTTGCACTGTTTACTGTTCAGGTCTTCAAAGACATCGTGCTGAAAAATCCCGAGTACCTAAAGCTGATCACATCGGACACATACACACACAAGACGTACTACATGGGTCTTGTGGATGCGCAGAACCGCGTCAATTTCTACGACGGCCAGCTACGCGTGGTTGACCCGAACGGCAAAGAATACGCCAAGTTCCCCGTGCAAAAATATCGCGATTACATTGCCGAGCATGTCGAGCCGTGGAGCTACATCAAGTTCTGTTACCTTAAGCCGCTCGGCTGGCATGGGTTCGAGGAAGGCCCCGAAAGCGGCGTCTATGCTGTTGCGCCACTGGCAAGGCTCAACGCCGCAGATGGCATGGCCACACCGCGCGCACAGGCGGCGTACGAGGAATTTTTCAAGACGCTTGGGGGCAAACCCGTCCATCACACACTCGCAACGCACTGGGCGCGCGTGGTTGAGATTGTCCAGGCTGCCGAGCGCATGCTCGAGCTTGTGAATGACCCCGAAATCACAAGCACAGACATACGGCGTATCCCGACCGAAAAACCCAGCGTCGGTTACGGTGTTGTTGAAGCGCCGCGTGGCACGCTGATCCATCATTATGAGACCGACGAAAACGGACTTATCAAGATGGCAAACTTGATTGTAGCAACTCAAAACAACGCCGCCCGTATTGGGATGAGCGTTGACAAGGCTGCGCGTGGGTTGATCAAGGGTGGCAAGGTCAGCGACGGCCTGTTGAACATGGTTGAGATGGCATTTCGCGCATACGACCCGTGTTTCGGCTGCGCAACGCACACTTTGCCAGGCCAAACGCCGCTGATCGTCAGTATCTACGACGCCAACAGACGCCTCATCCAGCAATTGCGCCAAGGCTAGCGGTGTGGTTGCATCTGAGAGGAAGCGCGTAGGAAACCCGCATTCACCAGCGCCGGCGCGGTTGGACAGTTCCGGATGCAAAAACATGCCTTGCATCTACTAGACCGGGATAATTCTGGGCAGGGATGCTCCCGCATCCCGGTTTGCAAGCCGGTTTTGCTAATCCAGCGAATGCTTCAAACAATGCACCCCTCTTTTGTCGAGTTTGGATCGGATCAGTTTCCATCGTTCGAACGGCTTGAGTAGCCTCCGGCTTGCACGCAGCAAAAGGCTTTGAATACGATACGGGCATGCAATCCGAATCGGCTGTGCATAATCAAGCTGGCCCGACCAACAAGGATGCTTACCCGAATGATGCGCACCTATGCGCGAAATCAATTTGCAGGAAAGGCGCAACTATTTTGGCTGCGCTTTTTTTTCTTCTGCACTTGCCCGGGTTGCCAAAGTTATCACATTGGCGAGGTGACGAACGCTTCTACACGGACGCTGCCGTTCAAATGGCGTTGTCTGGGGATTACCTGACGCCGAAGTATCCCGATGGCGCGCTGCGTTTTAAAAAACCAATTTTACCATATTGGGCTGTGTTAGCCGGAATAAAGCTGTTCGGATTTAACTACCTCGCGTGTCGGCTTGCATTTCTTATAGCAGGTGCCCTGAGTGTATGGTTGTGTTTCGAGCTTTGCATTGACGCAACAGCCGCCCCTAGCCCTGTTCGCAACTGCAGTTATGGCGTCAAATCTGACCTTGCACAACACAAGCATCCGCTCCACACCAGATGCGCTGCTGTGTTTGTTCAGTCTGATTAGTTTGTTGGGGTTTGTAAGAATCCTTTTCGGCGAGGCGCGGCGGGTGGTGTACGGTTTCGCTTACCTAGGTTCGGCCCTGGCGGTCGCAACAAAAGGTCTGTCTGGCCTATTGCCAGCGAGCTTTGCATTGTTGTTTGCATTACTCTCAAAAACACGTAGAAAAAATGCGGCTAACCTGTTGCACCCGGTGTTTGTCCCCCTGGCAGTCTTAATTGGTGTTGCGTGGTACCTCTGGTTTTTTTGATATCATGGCACGAGTGCTGTAGCTGACTTCTTCGGCGACCAGCTCGGAGAACGGTTCTCCGGCTCGAAACTCTACATCCTCGAGAATGCAGCGGTGTACCTCGGCTCATTTGTGATTCAGCTTTTGCCGTGGCCGTTACTGGCACTGTCAAGTTTTTGCCAAGATGCCACGTCCGATCATCGAAGCTTTCCGGAGCCAACAGGTGCGCTTTGCGTTTGCAATTGGCTGGGTGCTGCTTCTGTTTACGATCTTCACATGCGGGAATGTCCAAAGGACACGGTACTTTTTGCCTGCATACCCTTTTTTGGGCCTGATCTACGCTATGCCGCTTGTTGAGGCACTTCGTAATCCGAAATCAGCATCGGTCATACTCGCAGCGCTGAAACTGTTGTATGCGAGTGCAATTGTATTGGGAACTGGGGTTGCATTGTTCGGCGTTTGGGTCGCGCCTACCTTGGTCATTGCGGGGGTATTTCTCGCTGGTGCAGCAGCCGTCCTGCTTCTGACAACCAATAATTGGCCGGCACCGCAGCGCATAGCAGCGGCGGCAGGTTACATAATTTTGGTGTTTTCAGTTGACTTACTACTGATTACCCCAACTTTCACCTACTCTCCAGCGCCTGAAATTACTAACCGGCTGCTTACAGACGCACGGCCGCGGTTGGTACTGCCCATGGCCGCGATGGACGTTGGGATAGCTAGTCAAAGCCGCATGTTATCGGCTGGTAAGATTGATCCGTATATTGTAGCCGACAACCAATATGAAGCAGCGCTAAATTCGCACGGACAGTTGATTTGCACAGACGACGTGCTCAAACTGTGGCGCCCCGCACGGGTGACTGTCGAACGATGCGCTACCGGCTCAACCCGCTGGAAGTTGCGTGATTACATTGCGCTGTTTCGGGCGACACACAAACGTGCGTTTCTTGAATCCAAACGCGTGCCGTACTACCTAATTACGGTCTCTGAATCCCGAGAGCAGACACCAGGGGCGTCCGAATGAGGGATAACCCGTGCCGTGCAGTGGAAAAGCAGCCCACTCACGGCTTCCAAAGCCGTAACCGGAGTGGGCATAGGCAGGTGCTTTGACTGTGCGTTTATTTGTCGCGGCGCAGGAGGTAGTCTGCCAATGCTTCAAGTGCAACTGCCCTGCCCCGAAACGGTTTCAGTGCTGCAAAAGCACGCTTTGTAAGGCGCTCGGCGATCTTGCGCGATTTATCAAGTCCAACTATGGCGGGGTAGGTGGCCTTGTTAGCCCTGGCATCTTTCCCCGAGGTTTTGCCGAGCTTTTCGCTCGATTGTGTGACATCGAGGATGTCGTCAATGACCTGGAAAGCCAGTCCAACGTTGTACCCGAACCGTGTTAGGGCATCGAGTTGTGCACCTGTACAGTTTGCGCTCATGCCGCCCAGCCGCACGGCGCAGCAGAGTAATGCCGAAGTTTTACGTTCGTGAATGTAGCGTAGCTGACGCAGTGAAACTGTGCGGCCCTCAGCTTCGAGATCGGCTACTTGCCCTGCAATCAATTGAAGCGACCCGGCGGCATGCGCAAGCTCAGCAAGAATTTTACGGTTCGGGTAACGCGGCCAACCCCTGGCTTTGGCAGCAATCTCGAATGCAATTGTCAAGAGCGCGTCTCCGGCAAGGATTGCAATTGCTTCGCCGAACACCTTGTGACTAGTTGGTTTGCCGCGTCTGAAATCGTCGTTGTCGAGTGCGGGCAGATCGTCATGAATCAGCGAGTAAGTGTGAATGCACTCGACTGCACATGCCAGTGGCATTGCATCTGCCACCGTGCCGCCGCATGCTTCGGCTGCAGCCAGACAAAGAATCGGCCGTATTCGTTTGCCACCTGCAAACAGCGAATAGCGCATCGCCCGATGAATTGTGCTCGGCTTGGTATTTGCCGGCGGCAAGAACCTGTCCAGCGCCTCGTTAACCGCCTCGGAACGGCTTACCAGGTATTTCTGAAGATCAAATCCGTTTTTGCCTGTGTGCATCGTTGGCGCTTTTACCAGTACCGCTGTTACGCGAGCTGCGTTTCGCAAAGCAAGATTTTCAGGATGAACCCGGCTTGTGCAAGGCAAATCGAATTTAACGGGCTTGCATTGGGATTGTTAGCTGACTAGGCTGTTGCAAGCTATGGAATCGAATTCAAATGTCCAAAGCCAGGGTGTTCCGCCGCCCATATCGCCGCCGCCGGTGATCAGTGTCCCACAGGCGACCAAACCAAAGAAACGTGGCTGGATGATCTTCGGTTTGGTTCTGGTTTGCATTGTAGGCGTGCTTGTGCTGGGTGGGCTTGGGATGTTTATGGCCGAGATGCTCACGGTTACCGGCAAAATACCCCGCAGCGGCGGGCCGCGTCTTGAAGAAATCGTGCTCGAAGATAATGGTGCACCGGTCAAAATTGCCGTGGTCGAGATTGAAGGCATCATCAGCGACATGGTTGTCCGCGGCGGGCACACAATGGTTGATGTATTCGAAGCGCAATTGAAACGCGCCGCCAACGATGACAGAGTCAAGGCTGTTATATTAAAGGTTAATTCGCCTGGGGGTGAAGCACTCGCTTCAGACCGGATCAGTTCCGCAATTAAGGAGTTCCAGCAAAAACACCGCAAACCTGTTGTAGCTTCACTTGGCAGTTTAGCCGCATCAGGCGCGTACTACGTGAGCGCGCCGTGCCGCTGGATCGTCGCGCACGAAATGACAATCACCGGCAGCATCGGCGTGATACTAAGCACACTGAATTACCGCGGTTTGCTGGACAAGGTGGGCGTGGTACCGATGATTTACAAAAGCGGCAAATACAAAGACATGCTCAGCGGCGCGCGCCCGCCTTCGGAGATTACCGAGGAAGAACGACAGATGATACAGACACTTATTGACGAGGTTTACACACGGTTCAAAACTGTTGTTGCCGATGGCCGACGCTGGGCAAACGAACAACCCGGCGATAAAAGCCGTGCCTTGGTTGCCAACTGGGAAGAATTTGCAGATGGCCGACTGTTATCCGGCAATGAAGCCTTCAAACACGGGTTTGTGGACGAGCTTGGTGATTTCCAAACCGCTGTCAGACGCGCGAAGAAACTCGCAGGTGTGACCGAAGCAAATCTGGTCAAATACAGGCAACGAGTTGACCTGGCGGACCTGTTGGGTTTTATGGGTTCCGGTTATGACACAGTTGTGAAGCTCGACGTTGGTGTTGAACCACTCAAGCTTGAGCCGGGCAGATTATATTTCATTGCGCCCCCGTTCCTGAACTGAGCGTGGACAGGTTGTGCGCGAGCGGCTGAGCACGAGCGCAATTTGGTAGTACGCAAAGCAGCTTGATTTGTGTTAAAAGCCCGACCTCACCAAAAACCAAGAATGAAATCCAGGACGTTGTTGATTGTGGCTGATACGGAACGTGATGCAGACATGCTGTATGCAGTGGGCATGTTTGCGCCCGACCCATTCGTATATCTGCGAATAAATGGCCGGCAGTATGTTGTTGTAACTGACCTTGAGCTTGACCGTGCCCGGGTCGAGATCCCACATTGCACGGCCATCAGGTTGAGTCGGTACCAGGAGCAACTCAGACAGCAAGGTGTGAAAAACCCAGGCATCGCACACGTAATCGCCCAGGTGTTGCGCGAGCGTAAGATAAATAGCGCCGTCGTACCGAGCAGTTTTCCATGTGGTTTGGCAGCCGAGCTGCACAGACTCGGCATCAGAGTCAAACCGAAACCCGGCCGGTTCTTTCCCGAACGCGAGTTAAAAAGGCCCGAAGAAGTTAAAAAGATAACCGCAGCACTTGTGATGGCCGAGGTTGGCCTGGCCGAAGCAATTCAGGTGTTGAAACGTGCCAAAGTCGGGCGCAATAACAAACTTTATTTCAACGCAATCCCGTTGACGGCCGAACGGCTCAGGGGTGTGATTGAGTCTGCAATAGCTCAGGCAAATGGACAGGCATGCCGGACAATAGTCGCCTGTGGCAAGCAAGCCTGTAACCCACACGAACCCGGCTACGGCGTGTTGCGCGCAAATGAACCGATCATAATTGATGTGTTCCCGCGCTCGCAAAAAACAGGCTATTACGGCGACATCACCCGTACCGTTGTCAAAGGACACGCTTCAGAGGCCGTTAGGAAACTTTACGACACTGTCAGGCGCGCGCAGCAGATTGCTTTTGACAAAATGCGCCCCGGTACACGCACGTGCGAGGTGCACAAGGCCGTGCAGGAGTTTTTCGAACAGCAAGGCTACAAAACACTCAGGCGGAACGGCCATATGCAGGGGTTTTTCCACGGCACAGGCCACGGCCTTGGCCTTGAAGTGCATGAACCACCCCGAATTAACGCATACTCGACCGAGCGATTCAAGCCGGGTCATGTCGTTACCGTCGAGCCGGGATTGTACTACCTGGACATTGGCGGTGTGCGATTAGAAGATGTTGTGTTTATCACGCGTACCGGGCCGCGAAATCTGACGCGATTCGAAAAAGTGCTTGAAGTGTAGGAACCGTCGTGCGGGTGCAATTCGCGTACATGGAAGCGACAGGTTGTTTGGGCGGGCATTTGACCGATTCCTGTTGCGTTCAGAGCAAGGTTTTCCTTACCTCGACCAACGCGTTCAGCATAAACTGAATGGCCAGCGCCGCCAGCAGCAGTCCCATTATGCGGCTTGTGATCCGGATTGCGATTGGCGTCAGCCACTGCGCGCCGCGCGCTGCAATGTGCAGTATCACATAGGTCGCAATTGCAACTGCAACGATACACAGCCCAAGTGCAACAAGCTGCGCCAAGTTTTCCGCCCGGTTTTGAAGCAGAATTACGGTCGAGATTGCCCCCGGGCCGGCCAGCATTGGGATTGCCAGTGGTGTAATGGCAATGTCTTCTTTTTCGCGGGCGGCATTTGTTTCTTCGTTGGTTTCGTAAACACGGGATCGTTGTGCGCGTAACATGTCGAGCGCAACCAACAACAGCACAATACTGGCTGCAATCTGGAAAGCTGGCAGCGTTATTCCGAACACTTGAAACAGCCATTTGCCGGCCAGCGCAAACGCAAGCAATACGCCTGCTGTCACACCGCATGCAAGCCGGGCCATGCGCATGCGTGCAGCGGCAGTATCTTCGGGTGTCATTGCCAAAAACGCCGGCACGGCACCAATCGGGTCAACAATCACAAACAACGATGTCAATGCAAGCAATGTATATTCGGCCAAGCTCATTTCACACAGGGTACAAACACGGCGTCTTTCATGCCATGAATAATCTTTTTGTCAGCCGGACAAATCGTCGCCAGCACACCCCCGAGCTGCGCGCGAGCGGCGTCGTTGTCACCTGTTACGAAATAAAACGGGCACAGCCTGACCCGACCGACCATTGGGACGAGTTCGTTGGTGTCGAAGTCGAACCATTTTACCTGGACACGTTTCGGTTTGTGAAACCGCTGTAAAATGTATGGGCTACGTTCGAAGCTTTCCAATGCAACTTCAACTGCAGCCGACCATTCGGCTTGTGACATGTCGCTGCCCAGGTACACACCGCGTGCACCCCATGCACTTGGGGAAAAACCGGACACCTTCAGCACGACCTGACGCTGGCTTTGCGAAAGCGTCTTCAACTGTTGCCAGTTTGTGATGTCCAAATGTGGTATTGCAGCATGCGGCGGTAACGGTGTCGGGTCAATTACCCATGTGTACGGGAAAAGCCGCTGTAAACGTTGGAAGAATTGTGCACCGAGTTCGCGGAACCAGAAATCGCGCAGGTTCAGATTCCAAAAAAGCGCAAACAGCAGTTTTTCTTCCAGGGCAGGTTTGGGTGGCGGAGTCAGCAAAATCCGTTTTGCTGCAGCGAGCTCGAAGATGGTTTTTGCTGCAGGCACATTTGCCAGATCGAACAACTCGAAAAACCTGTACACGGCGTCGCCGTCGGCAAAAGCCGTGTAACTGGTGTGGCGCACTGCAAACCGCTGACCGAGCTGTGCGGCAAGCCATTCCATTTCGGGCCGGTACGTTGCTGCTTCTTCAGACACCATAATGTGCACACGCGCTGCGTTGCCGAAGATACCGGCGAACCCGTCGAGCATACCAGTTGCGCCACCAACAATTTTTGTTCTCCACCTGCCGTTTTCAACCATTGCGTAAGTCTGGTTTAGCCACCCCGTCAGCCCAATGCCACCCGGTACACTGTCAAGCTCACTTATGCACAGGCCGTTCTCGGTGGGCAAAATGTCGGGCCGTATCACACGCGGCACAGCATTTTTGAACGCCACAGACCGTTGCAATGCGACCAGCTCTTCGGGCTTGCCACGGTCGAGCAATTCAGCAACCCAACCGGGTTGTTTGCCTTCAACACTGTGGCGGTAAAGCAGGTTTGCAGCTTGATAAAACCGCAGCAAGATGCGCCCTAATGTTTCAAGCTCGCGCGCCAGGGCCGGCTCAAGCTCGAATGGCTCGGGTGCAATCCGCCAATGCAGTCCACCAAACAACCCGCCTGTAGGCAACTGTCGCCTGATGAAATCCGCTGTTTCAGCAGGTGACACACTGTGATTTGTTTTTGGGCCATCAAGGCGCACGTGTCTGATGATAGGCCCGGGTCCAGTTCACGGCAACAGCACGGTCAGTCAAGCTGCAGTCAAGTCTGCGTTCGGTTTTGTGGCATGTGACGGGAAAAAAACCGATTAGACAGCTCGATTAAGCGTGTGCTGAAGCATGGTTTGGGCTCGCGGTGGCGGGGTTAACGGACCGGCAATAAAACCCGGGTCAAAACCCGATGGCTCAATCCGGTACAGAAATTGCCGGCCAAAGTTAGAGGAAGCTGCAGTAGCGTAGCCTCGAAACAGAAAGGAGGCACTAACAATGAAGAAAATCGCCGCACCAATACTACGCTCGTTGTTCGCCGTGTCGGTTCTAACAGGGTGTTGAAAAGTCATTTTGGATGCGGAAAGCACGAAAAACCCCCCTATGTTTTCGATGGTCGCTTTACCGAAACGGGCCTTTTTTAACGCCCTGCCAATGGCAGATGAACCTAACGAAGCCGACCAGAAATGGCTCGCTGCAGTCACCAAGATGGTCGCAGAGGGCAAAACGGAAATATCAACCCATAGCGAAACGCGGGTTGTCCTACTCAAAGAATGGGCAGGCAAGAACGGTTATACTGTCAACGTAAAAAGACCGAGTCCGGTTCCCGGATTGAACTGGCCAAGGAAATTGCCAAAAACTGAGCGCTCGGCGCGCTATTGCCAGACCCGTACCACGCTTCGACGTGCCGATCGCTGAGCAGTCAGGTTCGAATCTGGCCTGTACCGAGGCCGATCCATTTGTAACTTGTTAATTCTTCGAGGCCCATCGGGCCGCGCGCGCCGATTTTGTCGGTGCTGATGCCGATTTCCGCCCCCATACCGAACTCGCCGCCGTCGGTCAGGCGCGTGCTTGCATTCCAGTAAACCGCAGCCGAATCCACCTCGGCCAAGAACTTTTTTGCAACGACTGCGTTGCGCGTCACGATTGCGTCCGAGTGGGCCGACCCGTAATGGTTGATGTGCTCGATAGCCTGTTGCACACCGTCAACCACACGCACATTCAGGATGTAATCATTGTACTCGGTAAAAAAGTCTTGTTCGGTTGCAGGTCGGACCGGCCCACGCCGGTTCTGTGCGTGTGGCGCTAGGATACGGTACGCCACGGGATCACACCGCAGCTCGACATTTTTTCCGTCCAACAATTGTGCGATACGTGGCAGGAATTGCTCGGCAACAGACCTGTCAACCAGCAACGTCTCCATTGCATTACACACGGCTGGTCGTTGGCATTTGGCGTTTAAGACAATTTGCTCTGCCATCGAAAGGTCGGCTTCAGCGTCCACGTACACGTGGCAGACGCCCTTGTAATGCTTGATGACCGGCACTTTCGAGCAGTCTGCAACGGCGCGGATTAAACCTTCACCACCCCGCGGAATGCACAGGTCAATATATTGAGTCAGCGACAACAACGCGGGGATTGCATCGCGGTCTGTGGTTGGCACAACCTGGATCGCGTGCATCGGGAAACGCGCGCCCAGCGCTGCGCGCCCCGCTTCAACCATTGTTTGCGCAATGAGCCTGTTCGAGTTCAGCGCTTCACTGCCGCCGCGCAGTATGGTTGCGTTACCTGATTTGAAACACAGACTTGCTGCGTCTGCGGTCACATTCGGACGTGCTTCGTATATGATCACAATTACGCCTATTGGCACGCTGACCTTTTGCAGGCGCAAGCCGTTTGGCCGGACGCGGTCATCCAGGACACGTCCAACTGGGTCTGGCAAATTTGCGACGTCGCGGATTGCTTTTGCCATGCCGGCAATGCGTTTTTCATCTAGCTTGAGTCGGTCAAGCATTGCAGCAGACAGACCTGCCTTTGCGGCTGCGGCCATATCGAGCGCGTTTGCCTGTATAATGGCGTCTGCGTTTCGTTCCAGCGCATCTGCCATTGCACGCAGGCAAACGTTCTTTTCATCGGTGCTCAAAGTTGCAAGCGCGCGTGCGGCAACCTTTGCTTGCCGCGCAAGTTGCGTCATTTGTTCGGCCAATGTCATGCAGTCAAGTTAGCTGAAACCCAGTTACAGTTAAAGCTGCAGGTTAATCAGCCCACGTTCGACGTGGTGTTTGGCAGCGCACATTTGGCCTTCTAAGGAAGGGTCCGGTTGGCTAGTAGCTAGACGAGTTTTTTGATCAGGACTTTTGATTTGCGACCGGTTTGTTCGTACTTTTCACGACGCGGTGGTGGCAGGTCGTCTGGTGTACCTTCGACAAACCCTGCCTTGGATTGGAAATATGTGTACGCCTGGGTCGAAAGCGCAATCAATTCACGCAGACCGGCCTCACGCGCCTTTTTTTCGACAAACTGAATCAGCTTGCGGCCTATGCCGCGGTTTTCATGGGTCGGTTTCACATACAGGCACGCAATTTCGCCCTTGCCATACTCCTTGTACGAATGCAGTGCAACACACGCAACCGGGTTATTGTCAATCTCGAAGATGTAGTAGTCGTCCAGGTGCCGTTCGATGTTTGCGCGCGTGCGCTTGAGCAGTTCATCGGCTTCCACTGCAGTGCGTGTGAGCGCAAGGATGCTTGCGATGTCCTTTTTCTTAGCGGGCCGGATTTGGTCGTATTCATCCGCGTAAATCAACGTGCCGATCCCTTCGTTCGAGAAGACCTCGGCAAGTAACCCTTCTTCTTCGCGGCCGTTGATGACATGCACACGTTCAACACCCGCACGACATGCTGCTGCAGCGCACTCGGCTTTGGAAAGTTGTTCGGGCGTGAACCCGGCCCGATTTTTCTCAAGCAAACTTTCAAGTTCACCCACAACCATCTGCCGGATGACGTGCCCTTGATAAACGAGGCCGTCTGCGGTGGTCATGAAGATAAGTTTTATCGCGCCCAGTGCTCGTGCAACTGCAAGGGCAACACTGTCAGAATTCACACGGTATGTTTTGCCTTCACCGTCAAATCCCAGAGGGGGTATGACAGGGATAATGCCGTTCCCGAGCAACGTTTCCAGAAACTCGGTGTCAATTCGCTCGACTTTACCGGTGAATTTATGATCAACGCCGCGTATTATGCCCTGCGGATGCGCAACTACGGCATTGGCCGATGCGGCACGCAGGTCTGTTACAGACAATCCTTCGAGAATTTTGTGTGTGACCTGGTTTGCTGCTGTCAAAGCGACGCCAAGGGTTTGTTCGTCAGTCACGCCGCTGCCATCCAGGTTCGATGGTGTTACACCCCGTTCTTCAGCCAGGGCTTTGATTTGTGCTGAGGCGCCGTGCACGATTACCACCCGAATATTCAGCGAGCGCAGTACTGCAACGTCCAACAATATGTTCGGGAAGTTATCGTCAGCGACAATCGCGCCATCGATTGCAAGGACAAATGTTTTGTCCCTGAATCGGGGGACGTACTGTAATATTGCTCTAAGATCCGTCAGTTTCACTTCAGCTTTGCCGGTCGTTCTGAGCCGGCTACAGTGAGCCGGACACAGCGCACGTGCACAAAGATAACTAGTCGGTTTGCCGGCAATTTCAACATCAAATCTGCACGTGCAGCATTGCTTGCGTTGCAGGACACACAAGCTTCGCGCGTGTAACTGGCCGGTTGTCTCACGGGTCCAGCACGCGAACCCGGAAGAATCTGTATGGTATCTCAGGCTCAGGTGTGTATGTGAAGGTTAACGGCGCACCGCTACCATACAGCACGGGGCCAATGGCGAACCATTGCTGTGAGCCGAGGTCGTGTGTGTACTCGACCTGGAACCGCTGGCCTGCAAATGTCGGCCATGTGAACTGGAATGCGCCGTTGCTAAGGGCGACGCCCGTGACAATCGGCACGGGAGCGACAACAACGTCGAAACTTTGCGTGGCGCTCAACGGCGGTGTACCGTTGTCGGTGACGATTATTGTTATGCGGTTTGTTGCGGGTGCGATCGTCGGTGTCCAGATGAACAGGCCAGTGGTCGGATTAATTTGCGCGCCTGCAGGCGCCCCTGGGCCGAGGCTGAACTGGAGTGTTTGTGGCGGCAGATCGTCATCGTGCGCCGTGGCAGTGAACGTCAGTGTCTGGCCGATTGTAACAACGCGGTTGCTGATCGGCTCGAGCACAGGCGCAGTGTTGGGCAGCATGTTCGGTCCGCGCGGTGTAGGCGGCATGGAATAAATGTTCGCACCGCCGTCTGGGAACCTGCCCTGGCTGACATCAGTTTGTTGTGGGCCGAACGTGACAACGTCAATCGCTGTGCCATCGGGCGCGAACAAACCAATTGCTTCGCCACCCTTGCTCAGAGCAAAGTTTACATGCAGATCAGGCCGGTTTGTGCTGTTCTGGTCCGGCTCGTTGTCAGCCCATACAAGCAAATAGCCGCCCGCAGGTACAACATACCACCCATTGGCCGGGATCCGGAACCTAGTTGGGTTGGCCAGTGTATCGGTCAGGTAATAACCGCCCAGGTCGACTGCATTTGTGCCCGGATTGTACAGCTCGAACCAGTCCTCGTAATTGCCATCGGCAGGATCAGCCAGAGACGCAACGTTGTCTGCGAGCCATTCATTGATAAAGATTGTCACAGGCGCACTCGCGCCGTTGTTGTTTGTGTTTGGGGTAAAGTAGAACATTGTCTGCCGATAAAACGGTTGGCCATCAGGCACGTCGCCGTAGCTCCAGTTTGCCGGCAAACCACTGTAGTTCAGATAATCAACAACTTGTGTGGTGCCGTTCATAATTCGACTTAGCACAATACTGCCCGACACTGGCGAAAGCCGGAACGAGGTATGGAACACGTTTGAACTTGTCTGGTTTGTCTCGCCGTCACACCACACAACCATGAACCCAGTTGCTGCAATTGTTGCACCGGTCGGGAACGCCCATCTCGCCAGGTTCGTGTAGTTATCGCTCAGATAGTATCCGGCCAGGGTGAAGTTGGTTGGACTCGTGTTGTACAGCTCGAGCCATGGATCGTGCTGATTAAAATTGTCCAGCGGCCCGGTCAAATTCTCCGCCTGCACTTCGTTGAGCCAGATTGGTGTGAACGGCGGTAGATTGCTCGCAACTGAATTGGCCATGCCAGGTGTGCACGGATACGGTATCTGCGGTCCGGTCCCGACGCAGTTCGCCTCCAATTTAAGCCCGAAGACAATGTCGCTGCTGTTGGTCGAGTATTGGTGCACGCTCACGGCGATGACATTGGTGCCTGGCGCGAACAGCTCACCTGCGATTGTGAACGTATCGGGGCTGGTTGCATCGCCGCCACCACCCGACGGCAGGGCGTTTGCAAGGGTCGAATTGCTTACAGCACCGGTATTCATCCGGATTCGCGTAATTTCACTTCCGTTGAGATAAAACACTGCACCGTCGTCTATGTAAGCCGACGCAGTCACCGTGTACCCCGACAAATTGTTCGTCAGCACAACGCGTGTGCGGAAATAATACGCATGGCCCGGCCTCATGCCGTTTGTGCCAATCCGCGGATCATTCAACGTCGTCTTGATAAGCGGTGTGATCTCGGAATTGTTCTCGTACGCAAGCAACCCTTGACCTGAGGGCCACGGCGCATCGTTGTAACCAACTGCTTGCCACGAGACACCGTCGAGATTTGACACTTGCATGTATTTCCATGCGTTTGTGTAGTCCAGCAGAAGGATGTACGCGGGCGGCGCGGTTGTCTGGACTGTACCCACAGCCCAATTTGCTACACGCGCATTGTCCTGGACGGCATCAATCAGTTGGAGCGAAGCGCCGTTTGTGATAATTGGCCAAGGCGGAACCGTTTCGTATCGCACACGGTCAACCACAATGTAATTTGTCGTGCCCGGCTCGGGCCGCAATAGCGTAAGAGTCTCGCCGTCGCCGTCGAGCCGGCCGTTGAACCTGTCGAATGGCACATTTGCAAGGCCGTACGTCTGCATGTAGGTGTATGGGTCTTCTGCAAGCACAAGATAGCTGCGCGGTGGTATGGTTGCCCCGGCTGGGAACGTGTAGTCCAACCCGTTAACGCGCCAGCCGGACAGATCAAATGTGTAGTTGGAGTGCGTATTAAACAGCTCGACAAATGCCGCTCCTGCAACCGGCGGTGCGTACATGATCTCATTGAATACGACCCAACCCTCAGGCGCAATTGTGGTGCCGGTGTAATTGGCTGTGACACTGCCAGTGGCATTTGTGATGATGTTGCCGTAGCGGTCACGGGCCGAGATCGAAAGTACATTTGTACCACCTGACAACGGCACAGTCACACGCCAGTTTGTTATGCTCGTCCATTCAACCGGATATGGAATTTCGTTTATCAAGATTTCCTGGACATTCAGTGGTGCAGTGCCGCTCAGCACTAGTGTGTTGCTGCCGGTAACAACCTGGTAATCGGGGTTGCTGACGGCAAAAACTGCACTGGGCAGAATGCTCTGCAGATACGCGCGTCGCGCAGCTAGGAAATTCTTTATGGTTTGCGGAGATTGCAACGGCAGGTTGTGCTGCTGAAAACTTGCGTACCGTTCGTCAAGCAATACATCCGCAACCCCGGGCACAAGTATTGTATCCACAGCTTCTTGGAAAGCGCCCAGGTATTCACGATGAAACGCAGGCCAGTTCGTGATCAAAAACCGGAGTGTTGGGTCATGGATAACGTAGATACTGTCGTTGGCCGACCGACTCTTGTAACCGAGCGCGAGTTCGATGTCCCACATTAGAAACCGCCACGGCTGACCGTCCGGTTTGTATGCGTACATGTTTTTGCCGCGTTCGTAGCCGTAACTGTCCCAATCGCCGCAGATGTGGTGGGTGGCAATCGGGCGCAGACAGCGCGGCACGTCCATCCACGCGCGCACACGGTTCACGTAATCCGGCGCATTTGTTTCGTTGACAACGGCGATCAGATTGGTTAGGGGTGTCCAATTATCCGGGTTACGCGTGGCACGTGGCCGCCAGTTCCACCTGTAACGTTTTGTGTCAATTTCACCTCCGGTTTTGTTGTATCGCGTGATTGTTGCGGTTGTGATGCCCTGGTCAACGCCGTTATCGGCGAACTCGAACCAGTCTTCAATCTTGCGCAACTGCCCCTGTTCGTCATTTGGGAAATACTCATCAAGCATCTCGCTGTTCGGCTGTTGCGCGTCGTCGTAGATTGTGCCGCGGCGCAAGCCGTTGACGAACATGTGAATATGCCTGCGGTAGTTGTATTGCTGCCCGAGTTTGCGTGCGATCCAATTGCCCGTCAGATCAACCTGCGCACTCAGGTCATTATGGAAAAAGCTGCCGCTGGTAACATCAAATGCTGTCAACACAAACGGTTCGGAACCGAGGAACTTATCGTCCGGCGGGAAGTTAACCTCGTAGTCACAAGCGAACGAGCCGACTGGTCCGTTGTAGCTTGGGGTATGGAACGGGCTGCCACTGTACAGCGTGCCGACATTGTACACCGCACGCCAGTTGCCATACACAAAAGTTGCGTCAATGGGATCGTTTGCGTTTCTTTCGCGATTGTTCCAGAAGGTTACGTTCGATGAGGTCAGCCAGAGACGGTATGTACCAATGCTGCCTGCAATCACCGATTCACCCCAGCGCACCAGGCACTCGCGCGCAGGTGCATCGGCTGGGAAACGGCTAGCAACACCCGTTGTATCAGTTGCGTAGATGTAGAATGCAGCGAGCGTGTTTGACGCGCGCCCCGAGATGGTTGCCGAGTAGATGCCGTCGCCTGCAATTGCATCCCCACCTGTACCGTCGTCTCTCATGATGATGGTTGCGTGGCTTGCAGCCGGATCGATCCGAAACCGCAACTGGACCTGCCCAATTCCGTCCTGGTCAATTGCGCGTGCTGTGACCACGACAGGCTGGCCTGCCGCAGGCAGAATCGGCGTGTGTGCGACGTCCAAAATCGCCGGGCCAGCATTTGTAACAAGGCGCGAGTTGGGCAGACCCGGCGTGCCGCAGTTGGATGGCACATTCAGCCGTTGCGACACTTCCATCCAATGCCCACGCAGCCTGAACATGATGTACGGCGAACCGCGCAACCAGCGCACAGCGGCTCGGATCGTGCCTGTATTGGGCGCATTGGTTAGCACTGTGCCGGTTAATGCTGTACGCGCCTTGTTCGGGCCGGTGTCGCCGCGGCCGGTGGCAACCAGGCGCAACGCAGGTGTGCCGCTTATGCCAACACCGTTCTGGACGTAGGAACCTCGTACCACGCCTTCGAATGCCCAGCCGTTTGTGCCGGAGTCAAATGTGCCGTTGGACAACAGGTTCGGGCCGTTGTTGTTGCGAAATTCGATGTTGTCAACCAATACCTCACCCTCGTCTTGCAGGAAAAATTCAAAACGTGTTGGTGGCCCCCAATAAGCGCCCTGGTTAATCATGGCGGCAGTTTGGCCGTTCTCCAAAATGTTCGTTACGTCAATGTATGTCCATGGCGCTTTTGTGGATTCGTCGCTGTCGGCCCAGTTCGGTGCAAGCGAGTTGTCCGCCTGGGGATCAATCAGCTCGAGCGAACTGCCCCAACCGTCGCTCCATTTGCCCCACCGACCGCCGTCATGATAGGTCACATCGTTTACAATCACCTGGTAAACATTTGTAAGCCGTACGCCGGCGTTGTTCGTAACGACCTGTGTTTCGGGCATGCTCAGCATGATCCGGTCGCTACTGTTCCCGAGCCGGCCACTGTAGTTCCCGAACGTATTGGTTGCATTTAATTGTGGGTATTTCGCCATTAGATTTGTCGCGTTTTTGGCAACCACAACGTAACCGCCAGGTGGGATCACCGCATCGGACGGGAATGTGAATCTAACTCCCTCCTGGAGTTGCCAACCGGCGAGCGAAACTGCGTTTGTCCCGCGATTGTACAGCTCGATGTATTCGTCATCGTCAGATTCGGTGATTGGATGGTACATGATCTCGTTTATAACGATGGGCCGTACTAAAGGCGGTGCATTCGAGGTGCCGGGTGTCCGACTTGAGAGTTCGTAAAACCGTGGTGCGCCATCTGGGTATCTGCCCGAGCTTATGCCGTTTGCCTGGCCACCGAAAGCCACTGCATCAAGTACACGGGTCAAGTTCGAGTTAAAGAGGAAAATCTGTTCACCTGCTGCGGCCAAGGCGAACCCCAACTGCGTTTCCGTATAAACCAGGTAACTGCGAGCCGGTATGACCGTGCCGTCCGGGATACGGAACCTTGGGTTATCGGGTTCGTCACTTAACCACGCGCCTGAAAGATCAATCGGGTTTGTCGTGGTGTTGAACAGTTCAATGTAATCTTCCAAAGGCAGGTCTGTATGCGCCAGAAACTCGTTTATGAGCACACCACGCGCCGGTTCAGGTCCAACCGCGTCAAATGCGCCCGGTGACCCCCCGATTCGGTCGCTCGCTGCCCATGCACGTGGATCGTTTTCGCCGTAGCTCGGTCTGCGCAAGACAAGTGAATGACCTGACCCATTCGGTGCTGCCGGCCAGGGCGCCCTTGTATCGTACTTGACTTCAAGCAGTCTGCCACCAAGCTCGTTTAACAGCCGTACTGTGCCCTGGCCGTTTGCGAGTCTGCCGGTGTATGGCCCGAGACATGTCACCCCGTAAAAAGTCCGGGCTGCGTCAGGGTCACGCGCAATCACAAGGAACTGGCCCGGGGCAATCTTCGTACCAGTCGGAAACGTGTAACTGATGTCTCCTTCGAGCCTGTGACCCGTCAGGTCTTCGGTGACAAGACCCGAATTCCACAACTCGATGAACTCGAGGTCCTCGCCGCCTGGCCACGAGCCGGGTGGGTTATACATAATTTCCGTGATCACCAGCGGCGTGCGCCGGCTGCATGGTCCCGGCGGCTCGAATGGCAGGTTAATGTTTGTGGAAATTGTGCCTTGCCCAATATCGAACTCTCTAAACCGTGCGGTGGTGGAACCTGATGTTGCACCTGCTGTTAATGCAAACCCAACCTGCACAACACTCGGCATTGAAATGGTTGCCGCACCCAGAAATTCCCAGGTCTGTCCGTCAAGCCCTGCGTATCCTGAAAATACATTGCCTGTGCGGCGCAACCGTAACCACGTATATGGGAAGTTGACCGGAAACAACCCGCTCATATTGGCCGGTGCATCCGCTGTCGGACGCCATTGGAAATGACAACCTGCCGGACCGGCTGCGGCCATTGCGGCTGCAAATGCAGCATTTGTGGTCAAGCCGTTTCGTGCCATCAGTCCCGCACGCGTCCAGGCGCTGGCGAACCCGAGCGATTCGAGTCTGACCTGCAGATCGAAATCATTGGTGTAATTGCGCCAAGCAAACATAAACGCGTCATTCGTGCTCCATATTCCTGCTCCGGAACCCACCAGATCAACCCCGCCTTCCACAGGTATGAGTTCGCCTTCAGTTAACGGTATGCCGATATTCGCCGGGACAAATGGAATTGCATAAAAGTTGATGTAACTGTTTGGCACAATCGGATTTGCTGCGGCAGCCATGTCGCGCACGTTGTTCACGATGAGGGTGTACATTTGGTTCTCAAGCTGTGGTGCGGTGCTCAGGATTATAACTGAGTTTTTTTCGCCCACCCGTGCACCTGTAATAGCCAACTGGCCCACTTTGTTTGTGATGGTGTAATTTGCGATGTTGGTTGCTGTGTCGGGTCGTACACCTTCGGAAAACTCGACCAAAACCTCGCTTGGGAAAAGGCTCACTGCACGTACAAGAGCAGGGCCGTTTGTGTCCGGCAGCACTGTAAGCACTGCGTTACTCGACAACGCCCATCGCGTCTGTCCGCCATAAGTATTCGTCAATGCGACCTTAACAACATCACCATTGTCCGTCAGCGCAACCACCGGAATGTACAGTACACGGTTTGTCGCGCCGGGAATGGGGGCATTGTTACGGTACCATTGAACGCTTACGGGCGGGCGCCCAGCAAAAATCACCGAAAACGTCGCAGAACACAGTTCGCCGGCTGTCTGGTTTGTCGGTTGGCCGAGTATCGTTACTGGGCCATCCCAAAGGCAGACGTCCGGGCCAGCATTGTAACTCTGCTGAACCTCTTCAGGTGTCATGGCCCCGTCGTAAATCCTGAACTCGGTGATTGAACCGTTGAAGAACGGGTCAGCACTCCATTGTGACCGTCCTAACCAGTTGTTCACTGTGTAGCCGAGCATTGCAGGTGTGAAGCTCACCGAAGTATTTTCGCCCACCACCGCGCCATTCACGTACATCCGACCGAGTTGCGTACCGGCATCAATTGTCCAAACAACATGTGTGAGTATTCCAACGGGCAGACGCCAACCCGACCAATCAATAATTTGCTCGTTGCCACTCGAGCCAATAGTAATGGCTGCGCGCAGAAACCCGTTCCCGGCTTGCGGAGTCAGGAAAAGGTAATTCGTGCCCGTGGCGGCGTTGCCTTCACCAGCGGTGCTAAAGCCGAAATCGAACACCCTTGCCCACGTGCCGCTTCCGTTATCGGTGACCCAAGCCTCGAAAGTGACGTTGGTCCGGCTCGCAACCAACCCATTTGGCAGGTCAACATACGCTCCGGCACCATTCAGCACAACCGCGCCGCCTGAGATCACAGCGCCGCCAACCAGAGTTCCGTTTGCACCGCCGACCGAGTCGGATGCATCTGCGGTAAAGCTGTACCGATTGACAAGCTCGGCTGCTGAACCAAATGCCACATGGCAAATCAGAATCAGGACAGCCAGTTTGTGCCAGTAACTACTACCAGGTGTAGGCTCGAGACACCGTTCCTTGGAAAGCTGCCAAGTGCGCATTTTTAATTTCCTGCAAAAAAAATCCCTGCCAGAGCCAGAAAAGTCAAGTTGTTCGGTCATTTTTGAGCTGTGCAAATCGCAAATCGGCACCGGCCACGGTAAAATGGCTTGTCACTTAATCCATAGCGACACGAACGAAACGCTATTCAGCCGGATAATTTGGATGGTGAAACGCCGTGTCAACCCCGGAAACATTGTAGGGCGCTGTCCCGCATACGCGGGTTCAGCGCTATTCAGGATCGTGTTTGCAACGGATCGCGCCCCTCCAAGGCGCAGTTTCAGCACCGCACTCCAAAGTGCTCTGTCCGGCGCGGGACGCAAATGCTCGCGATTGCGACGGCGCGCGCCCCTCTGGGGCGCAGGTCCACCTGCGCCAGATGCCGGCCGGCTTGGAGGGTCGGGTTCAACCCCGGCCGATAGCTGGTTTTTCCGGTTTTCCCGTGGCGCACATTTCACTGCGGAGACGCTGAGGTGCAGAGTTAAGGTAGGGCGCGCAGTCCACTGCGCGCCGGTGTTGGTTGTGCAGACCCGACCTCTCGGCTGAAATCTTGCCGTCCGCGCTCTTACGAGCGCGGCTACGTTCAACGGCTGAGACGCTGAGGTGCAGAGTAAGGTAGGGCGCGCAGTCCACTGCGCGCCCGGGGTTGGTCATGCAGGCACGGCTTCTAGGTCTGAATCTTGGTTTTCCGCGCCCTTACGAGCGCGGCTACGTTTAACATCTCAGTTCACTAGAACCACCAAGCTTTGCTTGGCGCTTTCCAGAGGCGCAGAAGCACAAAGAGTCGGTAGGGCGCGCAGTCCACTGCGCGCCGGTGTGGGTTCCGTGCAGACCCGGCTTTCTCGGCCCGAATTCTACCGTCCGCGCCCTTACGGGCGCGGCTACAGAGTCGGTAGGGGCGCATGGCCTCATGCGTCCACGCAGTTGTCATTTGCCGAGTTGGCAGGCGCGCGAGCGTCCCGGTCGCAGAAGACCTGCGGCCAAGATGGCAGCGCGACAATCTGCCCAAAGGCGCGGAGAGTCGGTAGGGCGCGCAGTCCACTGCGCGCCGCGCTTGTTTGTGCAGACCCGGCTTCAGGTTTGAATCTTGTTTTCCGCGCCCTTACGGGCGCGGCTGCGTTTAACATGGAAGTCATCCCTCCAACCGAACCGAAAGCGGTGCTGGAGCACCGCGCTCCAAAAACTTCTACTCCAATCCTTCACAGTAGAAGCGCGGAGAGTCGGTAGGGCGCGTCCCGCATGTGCGGGACGCGCCGCCATCCGTACACCCGGAAAGGTCCGGCGGGCAGAGGACTGCCCGCCATACCAATCCGGTTGTGACGGCGCGCGCCACTCCAGCGGCGCAGTAAATTCTGCATTGGGAGGCGAGCCTTCGTCAGAGTTGGCTTGCGTGCACAGCTTCGACCTGCACCAAAAATTGGACGACGTGGAAATCGTCCCTACAACTGCTTCTGGTTTACCGCGCAAACGCGGAGTCGCGGAGGTAAGGTAGGGCGCGCAGTCCTCTGCGCGCCGGAGTTGCTCGTGCGGACCCGGTCTTTCGGCTTGAAATCCGGTGCTCCGTGCTCTTACGAGCGCGGCTACGGCCGGGTGACCATCCCGGTCGAAAAAAGCCCTGACACGCTCCACCTACCTTGAGAGCACTGCGGCCAAGATGGCGGCGTGCCAGTCCGCCCAAAGGCCCGCGACTGTCCACGGTCGCAGAAGACCTGCGGCCAAGATGGACGCGCGACAAATCTGCCCAGAGGCGTAAAGAGTCGGTAGGGCGCGCAGTCCACTGCGCGCCGGGGTGGGTCATGCTGACCCGGCTTCTCGGCCGGCTTCCTGCCGTCCGCGCCCTTACGGGCGCGGCTACGTTCACCTTGCAGTGCTGTAGCGGCGGTCTGTGACCGCCCGGTTTTGTTGTCTGGCACTTGCAGGATTGTCATGCCGCTCCCATGCTCAGGGAAACGGACGGCGTTCGTAGAACGCCGCCACAAAAGCTGTGGTACCCGCGCACCCCATCTGAGGCGCAGTAAGGCGCCGTGTGTTCGAGGGTAAAGCTTTATCCAAACCGGCTTCTGCACGCGCTCGGGCTATGCCAAACTTTGGCTGACGCGGAAACCGAAAGCGGTGCTGGAGCACCGCGCTCCAAAAACTTCTACTCCAATCCTTCACAGCAGAAACGCAGAGAGTCGGTAGGGCGCGCAGTCCACTGCGCGCCGGGGTTGGTTGTGCAGACCTGACTTTTTAGGTTTGAATCTTGTTTTCCGCGCTCTCACGAGTGCGGCTACAGGTCACTTGGTCTGAAAAGGCGTGGAGTAACTGCGCAGGCACTTTATAAGCATACTGGAAAACTGCTGTAGTGTTTGTGAAGCAATCCAATAAAAGCTGCGTGCCGGTCAAACGCGCCCTGCATATATGCAAACGCGGGATGCACCGTTGGCTGGAAACGGCGCAAATTTGGTCTTGCTGATGCGGTTGCGCATGCAATAATTGCAGCGATGGCACAGCCCCGCCCTGGACATGGTTGGTGGGGGTTGCATACCGTGTTGTTTCGGCGCGACTTCGGTCGGTGGAGTGCGGCTTTTTATTTTTCCGGGTCGTATCTTGTGGAAATGCAGCTTGCACGCACCAGAGTTCCGTTTTTCCCATGAAAATTCAGTGTCCATGCGGAACAAAGTACGCCTTTGACATTACACCGGACATGGCCGACGTGCCGGTCCGTTTCGTCTGTCAGGCATGTGGTCTGGACATATCGGAACCGGTCAATCAATTGATTCGGGATGAACTTGGGCGGTTAAACACCGGTGAGACAAGTTCGGAAACGCAATTGGTGAACCTGGACCAGCCAAGCCCGTCAACTTCGGCACCGCTAACTGCGCATGGGGCGCGCATCCGCGTGCACGTGCCGGGTGGTGTGGGTGCCGGCGCGCAGGGGAGCACACAGCAGTTCTGTCTCAAACATCCGGGTTATGTATTCATTGAACGGTGCCTGGTATGCCAACGCCCAATGTGCGAGAAGTGCATGGAACTTTTCGGGTACGTCTGTTCACCGCTATGCAAGGCTAAAGCAGATGCACAAGGGATTGAACTGCCCGTTTATGAGCATCAGCGTGATGTTGTGCAGGCAAAGTTCTGGCGCAAGGTAGTTTTGGGGGCGGCTGGTGTTGCTGTGGCTGTGCTGGGTTTGGCTTGGTTATGGTTCTGGTATGCGTGGTTCGGGTCGGTACCAAGGCCGAAATTTTCCATCCGGTTCGAGCAACCGGCTTATGCGGGGAAATGCAGGCCTGCCGGGAAAGATCAACTTGTGATATTGCATGGGGGTAAATTGGCCCGGTACGACCTCAAAGCGCAAAAGGAGATTTGGTCGCAAACGCTGATTGACCCTGAAAGTGTCCGGCAGGAGGCGCACGTTGCACTTGATGAAATGCAGGCTGCATATGAACGGCTCGAGGCAGCGAGCGACGGCGACGGTCTGCGGCATGTGTTCAAAATGCCGAGTTACGACGAGATGCTCGAAGAAGTGCAGAAAGCGGCTGAAGCAGCGTTGACACTTTACGTTGCTGGCGTGAACGTGTGGGTTGCGTCGCCTGGGAAATTGACACGCTACGATTGGGAATCCGGACGTGTTCTTAAAGAAATTCCACTTGGCGATAGTGCTTTCGAGCTGTATCCGCGCGCGAACGAGCTTGTGCTTGTAGGGCTGGACCTGGCCGGCAGAGCGACAATTACACATCTTGATCTTGTGACCGGTGAATTGCGCCTTGACGATTCGCCCGAACCAAAACATGAAATCGCCGGACTGACACCTGCGCAAGCCGGTATGTCCGCAACACGTCGGTCCGGCACGCCACGCAATGCAAATCAACCGATGGACCCTGGCGCAGTTGCAGCGCGCGCGCAGCGGCTGCCAATTGGCGCCCGACTTGCGTTACCTGCCCTGGTTGCAGCCGGGGCGAATCAACAACGGGCGCTTGCCGAGCTGAACGGCGACCTCAGAACACCGCCTGCACCTGCAGCACGGCAACCGGTTGCATTTGGGTTCACCCGGCTAGTTCCGGATGGGATGGGTTTTGTGCGACTGACCGTTCAACTGATGGAACGACGCTTTGTTGAACGCAGGGCAATGAAAGACAGGCCCGTGAAATCGGCGCTCGACAGTTCGTTGACTGCTGCTGCATCGGCTGCAGCGGTGAACGAGGTCCTGAACGAGATACAGCGCGAACGCGGTGGGGGAACGATAATCGAAGACGCCAGCCGTTATCAGGTCAGCCTAAGCCGCGGGGTAAGCAATGGTGCACCAGATTGGACGGGCGAGGTCATTGGCTCGCCCGAGCTGTACACGCTGCAGACGGTAAACGTGCTTGCATCGAGCAAGATGATAACCGTATTTGACAAAACCAACAAAAAACTTTGGGAAGCTAAGCTCGATTACGATGTACCTGAATTGGGCCTGGACGATGCACCGGCTGAAGGCAGTTGGCATCATGGGCATGGGCCATGTGTCGAGCGGGGTGGTACACTCTACGTTATTGATTTGGGTACGGTCTCCGCATTTGACCTTGGCACAGGCAGGTTGCATTGGCAGATACCTACCGTGGGTACGGTGGGGATGTTTTTCGACGACGAAGGCATGCTTTATCTCAACACAACGACTGCCAGCCACAAAAGTCTCGATTACCCGCGTCAGATTGACATAACAGAAACGAGGAGTCCGATCGTGCTCAAGGTCGAGCCGCGGACAGGCAAGCGACTCTGGACAAGCGGCGCCGGCGGTTGGATAAGCTGCATAACCGGCAAATACATTTACACCATCGCGATGTATCAGGCTGATGACAAAGACACAGGTTTGTTGGGCACGGTGACAACTGGCTTGGAAATACCGTCGCATGTGCGCATCCGGCGGATCAATCCGCACAATGGCAGTGTGGTATGGGAACATTACCAAAGCCAGTGTCCGTTGGACGTGCACTTTGACAACAACTGCATTCACCTGCTGTTTCGGAAAGAACTGCAGGTGTTAAAGTTTGTTTCGCTGTAAAGTTGTGGTTTGCAGCGTAGGCCGTGCCGCTTAAGGAGTTCGCGTCGGGCCTGCTGCGAGCGTGTGTGCAGGCCTTTGCCTTGAGCTGTTGGATGCGGCAACCTAAAATCTTTTTGTGAAACAGAAGTTTTTTGTGCGTTTGCGCGTGTGTTTTGTGACTGGGCTGGCGGTAATCCTGCCGGCGGTGATCACGCTGGCAGTTGTCAAATGGCTATTTGGCACAATAACCGCCTTTACCGACACATTGCTTTTTTTCATGCCGCGAGCAGTCACGCACATGGACGACGGGCGTGGCCCGATGCTGTGGTATTGGCGCGTGTTTGCATTTGTTTTGGCGTTTCTGTTGGTGTGTTTGGCCGGGGTTCTTACGCGCTATTACATGGGCAAACGCATAATTGCGTGGTTCGACAGCGCGATGCTGCGCGTGCCGTTGCTCAACAAAATTTACGGCACGGTCAAGCAGGTCAATGAAGCGTTTACCTCGGGCAAAAAAACCGCATTCAAGACGGTTGTGCTGGTCGAATTTCCGCGTGCGGGGGTGTATTCGCTCGGGTTCGTCACAAGCGAGCAGCATGAGGAAGTACAGGCTAAAACCAAGGAAAAGGTCGTGTGCGTATTTGTGCCGACAACGCCAAATCCGACGACAGGTTTTCTTGTGCTTGTGCCTGAGGACAAAGTCACAAAACTCGACATGTCCGTTGCCGAGGGGATCAAATACATCATCAGCCTTGGCTCAGTTGCACCGGAATACAATACGCAAAACGCCCGACCAGTTTCATCTGCGCAATCCTGACGATGTGCAAGAAATCGCCAAATATTCGGCCCGTGACAGAACGCTAGCTGGGGTCAAACCCCATACTGCCCAACACGTCCCACGATTCACCGATTTAACGATTTAACGATTCCACGGTTCAACGCTTCAACGGTTCAACGCTTTAACGCTTTAACGCTTCACCACTGCAACGTTCCAACTGCCCAATGATCGAGTCAGCCACCGGCATAGTGATGCGCACGTATCCGCTGACGGATACGAGTCTGATTGTGCACTGGCTGACGCCCCTGCATGGTCGAATTGCAACTGTGGCCAAAGGCGCGCGCAGACCCAATTCGCCGTTTCGTGGGAAGCTTGATCTATTTTATTTGTGCGACTTCAACTTTTACCGCAGCAGGCATTCCGAGTTGCATACGCTCAAAGAGGTAAGCGTCCGGGATGCACATCATGCTTTGCGAATTGATATTGTGCGGCTGCAGCAGGCTGCATATTGCGCGGCGCTGATCGAGCAAACCACCGAAGCTGAGACGCCGTTACCGGGCATATTCAATCTGTTTGCCGGGTTGCTTGTGCACCTGTGTTCGAACCCGTCTGGTGCGCATGCGGTGTATGCTTTTGAATTGAAGTTGTTAACCGAGCTTGGGCTTAAACCCAACCCGGACAAAATGCAGCTCAGCCCAGGCTCGAAACAGATCGTGAAATATCTGATCGAGCGCGACTGGGGCGAGCTTGCCCGGCTACATCTTACGGATGAGCAAACAACCGAATTACGCCAATTCCTGCACGGGTTCTTGATCTACCACATCGGCAAACTACCCGAAGGCCGCGCTGAAGCACTTAAAACAGCGGTCAAGTTGTAGTCAAAGCCGAAAAGCTCGCCGAAAAACCAAGCCGCTGCGGCAGGAATTTCTTGCCAGCCCGAACTGTACGCTGTTTGATTCAGTGCGTGACTGGCGTGGTTTCGTTTGCTCGATATTGGTTGCCGGTGGCGATCTGGATGGTGGTTATTTTTTCGGCCTCAGGCGATGCATTCTCAGTCCAGCATACCTCGCGCATTTTGGGGCCGATCATCCACTGGCTTTTGCCCGGGTTACCGCAAGAAAAGGCTGATGTAATCATTCTTTGCATCCGGAAATGTGCGCATGCAGTGGAATTTGGCGTGCTTGCGTTGTTGTTGTGGCGCGCGGTTGTGAAACCATCGAGAACCAACAAACCGACCTGGCGTTGGGCAGACGCGCGTGTTGCATTTTTGGTTACGTGCGTCTATGCGGTCTCAGACGAACTGCACCAGCGGTTTGTTGCGACGCGGCAGGGGGCAGTGCGCGATGTGCTTTTCGATATTGCGGGCGCAGCAAGTGCGTTGTTATTACTTTGGTTTTTTGGGTTTGGTGCATGGCGCAGGGTGCAGCGAGATGAACAAAACACGGAAGGGGCAGGCTGACTCAAAGTGAGTTTATCTCAGGCCAGAGCGGTTCAAGGTCAGGGTCACCGAGTGCCATTTGTTTGAGTTTGTCAGGGTCACCAATCGCAATGGCACGTTTGAACCACTGGCGTGCCTCGGTCAATCGCCCGAGCTGGCATGCGTAACACGCCAGATTAAACGCAATGATCGGTTCGTTTGGAAACTTCTCATAGGCAGGCTGGAGCGCATCCCACGCCTTTTGCAGACCGCCTTCAGGCACACGCCGTAGCGCATAGGCAAAGTGTAACCAGCCGCTCGGTCGCTCCGGTGCACGTTCGATTAATGCACGCGCACTTGCGAGTGCTGCCGGCCAATCTTTCAGTTCAGCGCAAATCAACCAGCGTACCTCGAGCACGTCCGGGTGCATCTGATTTGCCGGGCTGATATTGTCCAGCTCGGCGCGTGCCTCAGTTGGGTTACCAAGCTCCAGCCATCCGATGGCAGCGTTCAGATAATGCGCATCTGGCGGTTCAACCGGGTCCATACTTTGGATCGCACGAAACCAATCAGTGCTCGTCTGAAGCGTACATGGGCCTGCCATGAAAACAAGCATTGGCAGGCGCGCGCTTGTTTGGTTCAATTTGTGGCGTGCGGATAACTGGCGGCAAAGCTGTTCGACGGATTCTTAAGGTCCCGAAAGGCGGTGCAGTCAGGCCCACATCGGACCTTGTCAAACAAGCCGTGTTCAACAGTCTCGGTGCGCGTGTTGCAGGTGCGCACGTGCTCGAGTTGTTTGCTGGGACTGGTGCGTTGAGTCTCGATTGTCTGAGTCGGGGTGCCGCTGCGGCGGTATGTGTGGAAAAGTCGGGCAAGCACGCCGAGTGCATTCGAGAAAACGCTCGAATTGCCGGCTTGCCACTTGATGCACTTGAAGTGCGTGTCCAAGACGTGTTCAGGGCTATTGCGCAGTTGGCTGAGGCAGGCAAACAGTTTGACCTGATCCTAGCCGACCCACCCTACGGCGAAAAAAACATCGGGCACAGGTCAACTTCACTTGCACAGCGGCTCCTGGATGATCCGAATCTGCCGAAGTTGCTCACTGATGACGGCCGGTTTGTCCTTGGTCACGCAAGACGCGACGTGTTGGCTGTGCCGGCGCATTGGACTGAGGTAAAAGCACTCAAACACGGCGACAGCGTGATGCTGTTTTTGAGACGTGCGCAAGGTTTGGCCAACCTGTAATTTGCGACGGCCCACACAACAACACATCGCGCACGGCGGGACGGTTGACACGGAAAAGCGCCGCACTGTTATCGCCTGCGCTGGTCGTGTTTTTTGGGTTGTTCCTTCGGTTGCTGCCGTTCAAGTTCCTTGGCGCGCTCGGCCATGGCCTGTTTGCGCGACAGCCTGACACGCCCTTTCTCGTCCACACCAAGGCACTTGACCCAAATCTCGTCGCCCACACGCACGACGTCCTCGGTTTTCTTAACTCTGAAATTTGCAAGCTCGCTGATTGGGACCAGGCCGTCTTTGCCGGGTAGAAACTCGACAAACGCACCGAAATCTTTGACGGTGACGACCTTGCCACGATAAATCTTGCCTGGCTCAGCCTCGGCCGTCAGCCCGAGGATTGCATCGCGCGCGATGCGCATTCCCTCCTCCGATACTGAGAAAATCTTGACCGAGCCGTCGTGCTCGATGTTGATTTCGCATCCGGATTCATCCACGATCTTTTTGATGTTTTTGCCCCCTGGCCCGATCAGCGCACCGATCTTTTCCGGATCAATTTTCAGTGTCAGGATTCGTGGTGCGTACTTACTGATCTCCTTGCGCGGTTCGGCCAGTACCTTGGCCATTTCGCCTAGCACATGAATCCGGGCAGCCTTGGCACGTTCGAGTGCCTCGGCAACAATCGAGTGCGGTATGCCCGGCAGTTTCAGATCAAGCTGAAAACCAGTGATGCCTTTATCGGTCCCTGCTATCTTGCAATCCATGTCGCCAAAGGCGTCCTCGGCGCCGATGATGTCGGTTAGCAACCTGTACCTGGCGATGTTACCGGTCTCATCGAACTCGGTGCAAAGACCAATGCTGATCCCGCCAACCGGCTTTGCCAGCGGGATACCGGCGTCCATCAGTGCAAGTGACCCGCCACAAACCGCTGCCATCGAAGTCGAGCCGTTCGATTCCATGATCTCTGTCGAGACACGAATCGAGTACGGGTATGAATCCAGGGGCAGCAATGGTGCAATCGAGCGTTCGGCCAGTGCGCCGTGGCCGATCTCACGTCGGCCGGGGCCGCCTATTCGACCTGTTTCACCCACCGAAAAGTTCGGGAAGTTGTAGTGCAAGATGAACTTTTTCTCCGTCTCACCGCCCGTGTAAGCGTCAAATTCCTGCACGTCTTCGTCCGTACCGAGCGTGGCCAGGCTCACTGCCTGTGTTTCACCGCGTGTGAACAATGCCGAGCCGTGTGCCCGCGGCAAAATTCCCACTTCACAATGTATGGGGCGGACCTCGTCAAATGCGCGTCCGTCGAGCCGTTTTTCACCGTCCAAGATCAGTGCACGAACTGTATCGCGTTGAATCTTGTAAAACAGCTCCTTGAGAACCGGCTCGGTTGCAACTTCTGCACCGAACTTTTCTACAAGTTTGGCCCCCACTTCTTCAAACAACTTGTTGACGGCTGCTTCACGTGCAAGTTTGCCGGGTGTGAGCAATGCTGCGCTGAGCCGCTCCGAGGTCAATGCCTGTGCGTCTGCCAAAAGTTCGGCCGGCAACACGCGCGGTGTGAATTGTCGTTTCTCTTTGCCGGCGCGGCCGGCGAGTTCTTTCTGCGCTGCGATTAACGGCTGGCATGCTTCATGAGCAAATGCAAGTGCGGCCATGAAATCCGATTCGCTGATCTCGCGTGCGGAGCCTTCGAACATCACAAGCTCTTTTTCGTTGCCAACGTACACAAGGTCAAGGTCGCTCTTTTCGAGCTGCGAATGTGTAGGGTTAACAACAAACTTGCCGTCAACACGACCTATACGCACTGCCCCCAACGGGCCGGTCCACGGTATATCGCTCAGCATCAGTGCCGCCGATGCGCCATTGACAGCAAGCACATCCGGATCGTTCTCGCCGTCTGCGCTCAGCACTATACTTTGCACCTGGACTTCGCAGTACCAGCCCTTGGGAAACAACGGACGCAACGGCCGGTCAATCATGCGGGACGTAACCACCTCTTTTTCGCTCGGCCGGCCTTCGCGTTTGAAGTATCCGCCTGGGAACCTGCCTGCTGCAGCAGCTTTTTCGCGGTAGTCAACCGTCAGCGGCAGGAAATCAATGTCTTCCTTGGGTTTGGTTGCGGCGACAGCAGCAACAAGTACTATTGTTTCGCCAAGTTGGACAAGTACGGCTCCGTCGGCCTGTCTTGCCAGCTTGCCGGTTTCGATTGTGATTTGGGTTTCGCCCAGTTGGGCGGTGACTTTTTCTGACATAATTCAGTTGTACCGCCCGCTGTGCCGAGTAACTTCAGTGAAGCCCGACTCGATGTTCGGGGTTCAATGAAATCGCCCGGGCGCAGCGGGCAATGTTGGGTTATAGTTTTGGTTGTTTCAACGTTCCGAACAAAAAATTCCTGCTGCAGCACATGGCTGAAACGAAAAATGCGATTTGCAATTTCGGTTCGTTTGTACGACACAACACAGCCTGCGGGCCGTGCATAGCAAACTTAGCGGCTGCAGCTTACTTGCGCAGTTTTAGCTTTCGTGTAATAGCCTGATACCGTTCAAAGTTGGTCTCGCGCAAGTACTCCAACAGCCGGCGGCGTTGGCTTACCATTTTCAGCAGCCCGCGCCGCGAGCTGTAATCTTTCTTGTACTTTTGCAGATGTTCGCTCAGGTGATTGATGCGCGCCGTCAGCAGTGCAATCTGCACGTCCGCAGAACCGGTGTCGCGCTCATGCAACCTGAACTGCTCAATTATCTTCGATTTGGGCGGTGTATTTGCCATCAAACTATGTTTCCGTTGTTAAATACCGGCCTTAATTTATTGCCTGGCTGCTGCCCTGTAAAGCACATTCAAATCTGCAAATGCGACCTGCAACAAAACGACATCGCCGACCGACCCGTTTGTAGCGCCCACACAATGCCGGTGTATTGGCGGCGACTCCAGTTGGTGACGACGCATACTGCACAGACGTGGGTTGACCGGTTTGGTTGGCATTACCAACAGAACATTGCAGAAAACAACGGGGAGTTGGCGTTCCTTAGCTGAAGACGAGCTACCGGCCATTTGCCCGTCTGCCCCGAAGCAGACCGAATCCCGAGCGGCGCGATTTTCCCCGAATACAGCGTCCCGAGCCTCTGTCAACTTGCTACTGCACCTTCTTCAGGCGCAGCGGACTTTTGTGTGAATACGAGCTTGTCGCCCTCAAGTTCGACAAGCACGGGTTCATTTTCGTGTATGTTCCCGCGCAGGATTTCCTCAGCCAACGGGTCTTCGAGCAGCCGCTCGACGGCACGGCGCATCGGGCGCGCGCCGTAGTTGGGGTCGTACCCGCGTTCGACGAGGAACTCGCGCGCTTTGTCGCTGAGGATAATTTTGATTTTTTTGTGTTTGAGTCGGTCTGCCACCTTGCCAACCTCAAGCTCGAGAATTTGAACGAGGTCAGGCTTGGTCAGTGCCCGGAACACAATTACATCGTCTAACCGGTTGAGGAACTCGGGTCTGAATGTTTTCTTTGCTTCCTCGAGGATTCGCTCACGCATCTTTTCGTAGCTCGTCTCGTCTGAAATGGGGGAGAACCCGAGCGTGGATTGGCGTCGGATTGTGTCCGACCCGATATTCGAGGTCAGCAACACAATCGTGTTGCGGAAGTTCACCACGCGCCCGACGTTGTCGGTCAGTTTGCCTTCCTCAAGGATTTGCAACAAGATGTTCCATACATCCGGGTGCGCCTTTTCGATTTCGTCGAACAGCACCACCGAGTACGGCTTGCGCCGGACGGCCTCGGTTAATTGACCGCCTTCCTCGTAGCCGACGTATCCAGGCGGCGAACCGACCAGACGCGACACGTTGAATTTCTCCATGTACTCGCTCATGTCGAGCTGGATCAACGCGCGCGCGTCGCCGAACAGGTGCTCAGCCAGCGCCTTGGCAAGCAATGTCTTGCCCACACCGGTTGGCCCAAGCAACGCAAAACTGCCGATAGGCCGTTTCGGGTCTTTCAAATCCGCTCGTGACCGGCGCAGCGCGCGGCAAATTGCAGCCACGGCTTCGCGTTGGCCAATAACCACCTTGCACAGTTCTTCTTCGATGGCCAACAACCGTTGTGCCTCGCCCTCCTCCATGCGCTTGAGCGGTATGCCGGTCCACTTCGACACCACATGCAGGATATCCTCTTCATCAACAACGATGCGTTTTTCCTCGCGCGTGGCGCGCCATTGCGCAAGCACAGCTTCGAGTCGTTCTTTGGCTTGCCGTTCCTTGTCGCGCATTGCAGCGGCACCTTCGAAATCCTGATTACGGATTGCGCGTTCTTTTTTGGCCTTGATCTCCTCGATTTCGGCCTCGATTTCCTTGACCTCAGGCGGGCGCGTCATTGCGCTGATCCGGGCGCGTGCGCCGGCCTCGTCCATCAGGTCAATTGCCTTGTCGGGCAAATAGCGGTCGGTGATGTACCTGTCCGACAACCGCGCTGCAGCTTCAAGCGCGCGGTCTGTGAACTCGACCTTGTGATGTTCCTCATACTTCGAGCGCAAGCCGCGCAAAATTTGAATAGTCTCCTCGACGGTGGGCGGCTCGACCTTGATCGCCTGGAACCTGCGCTCAAGAGCGGCGTCTTTCTCGATGTACTTTCTGTATTCGTTGAGTGTTGTTGCGCCGATGCATTGCATTTCGCCCCGGCTCAGGGCGGGCTTGATTATGTTCGACGCATCCATTGTGCCCTCAGCCGAGCCGGCACCCACAATCGTGTGCAGTTCGTCAATGAAAACAATCACGTTCTTGGCGCGCCGGATTTCGTCCATGACAGCTTTGATGCGCTCCTCGAACTGGCCACGGTACTTTGTGCCGGCCACCATCAACGCCAGGTCAAGCGTTATCAACCGTTTGTCACGCAGCAGCTCGGGTACGTTGCCCTTGACGATCTCCTGAGCCAGGCCTTCAACTATCGCCGTTTTCCCAACGCCTGCCTCGCCAAGCAAGACCGGATTGTTCTTTGTACGCCGACACAAAATCTGGATTACACGCTCGATCTCGTTCCTGCGCCCTATTACAGGGTCCATCTCGCCTCGCCGCGCTATCTCGGTCAGGTCGCGTCCGAAAGCTTTCAGGGCAGGCGTTTTGACTTCGCCTTTGCGTTCGGCGGTTCTTGCACCTGCCTCGGCTGGTTCTTCTTGAGCGGCAAAATTCGGGTCAAGTTCTTTGAGCACTTCCTGTCTGACCTGTTCGTGGTCGAGGTCGAGGCTCTTGAGCACTTGCGCAGCGACACCTTCACCTTCGCGCAGCAGCGCAAGCAGGATATGTTCGGTGCCGATGTAGGTATGTTTAAGTTCTCTAGCTTCGCGTTGTGCGAGGTCGAGCACCTTGCGCGCACGCGGTGTCAGTGGGATTCGACCGACTGTTTTCTGGCTCGGGCCGGCTGGCACATGCTTTTCGATCTCGAGTCTGAGCGCTTCCAGGTCAAGGCCCATTTTCTGCAGGACGTTGACCGCAACGCCCTGGCCGAGCTTGATCAGGCCGAGCAACAAATGTTCAGTCCCCACCCAATCGTGATTGAGCCGGTCGGCTTCACGTCGTGCAAGTGCGACAACCTGTTGCGCACGCGGGGTAAACTTGCTTAGAGCGTCGTCATCCATGGTTCACCGCATAAGATGCTACAACTATGGCTTTTTGTCCATTGCAGAACTGCTCGGGCCGGTGCCGCTCGGTTTTGTGACAGGTCGGCCCAGGTTTGACAGCCGCTCGCGCAAAATATCTGCACGCAATATGTCGCGTTGCTCGGGACTCAGTTTTTCGCCAAACTGCAATTGCAGATGAGCCGGTTGGATCAAGATAAACAATTCGTCCGTCAACGACCGTTCTGCGCCAGGGAACAAACCCAGGTCCAACCCGAGCCGCAACAGCGACAGTAGGTTTAGCGTTTCCTTGGACGATATGCTATGTGCATTTGCCAGAATTCCGTACGCGCGGCCCACGTGGTTGTACACCATTTTGGCATTTTTTTCCATCAATGTCTCGCGCGCGTTTTGTTCCGACTCGATGATCTGCGTGACAGCTTTTTCCAACCGCTCGATAATGGTCAGCTCGGATTCACCCAGTGTCATCTGGTTTGACACCTGAAACACGTTGCCGAGCGCTTCGGTGCCTTCGCCGTACAAGCCGCGCACAGCCAAACCGAGTCGCGCCACGGATTGAATCACCGCGTTGATCTGTTCGGCTAAAACAAGCCCCGGTAAATGCAACATTGCACTGACGCGAATGCCCGTGCCGACATTTGTCGGGCAGGCAGTCAGATACCCCAGCGTCGGGCTGAAAGCGTATTCGACCTTCTTTTCCAGCTCGGTGTCAACCTTGTCAATCATCAGCCAGACCTGTTTAAGATCGAACCCGGGCCTGAGGGCCTGCATCCGTAGATGGTCTTCTTCGTTGATCATCACACAGATTGACTCGTCGCGGGTCAGAACAATCCCGCTGCCCGCGCCTTTTGCAGCGTGTTCACGGCTGATCAAATGACGCTCGACCAAAATCTGTTTGTCCAAAGCCGACAGGTTTTCCATCGCATCCGAGAACGCGTTTGTCATGACAGACAGGCTCTCCACGGCAGGCCGCAGATTCTCAAAAACCCGGATACGATCCGCTTTCTTCGCCCAGCCGGGAAAAGGCGCGTCTTTGATATTGCGGGCTAGGCGCACCCGGCTGGACATTACAATCGGATGACGCGTACCAACGCGGTGGGCCGACTCAGTTGGGGGGAGGAGGAACTCAGTTAGTTTCATTTTCTTCGGGTTGAGCCGGCTAGATTGGCTGCGCCATTGATCCGGCCGCCAATTGCGCTTTTAGTTGTTTGATCTCGTCACGCAGTAACGCTGCTTGCTCGAAGTTTTCGTCTTGGACTGCCTTTTCCAGCCGTTTCTGCAGGTTCTTGATCCGCTCGGTTATGTCACGGGTTTGTTGCGCTGCCATTGGCACCTTGCCAACGTGCCGTGTACCTTTGTGCATTGATTTGAGCAGGCTCTCTAGGCTACTGGCAAATGTGTTGTAACATTCCGGGCAACCAAGCCGGCCGCTCTTCTTGAAGTCGGCCTGTGAAAAACCGCATTTGGCACATTTAAGCTCGGTGCCGCCGCTTGCGCGCTCAAATTCCTGGGTTGCACCAAGCCCCAATAACAGGTCCGCTAATGCATAAGCTGTCGGGTCGTCGAACCCTTTCTGTTTGGCGCAGTCCTCGCACATGTCGAGTTTTTGGATTTTGTTACCCTCGACCTTCGAGTAATGCACTTTGGCTTCTTTTTGTTTGCAAAAACAACAGAGCATAACGTGTCCTATTTGTATATCGGCTCACCCGAGCTTTTCGTCAAGGCATGATACCGCTCGACAAGTTTACGTGTGATCGGCCCGGGTTTGCCCGTGCCGATCTGCCGACCGTCAATGCATACCACCGGTACAATCTCAGCGCCTGTGCCGGTCAAAAAACATTCGTCGGCATTGAACAGGTCGTATCGTGTTAGATTCGGTTCAGCTACAGGTATCCCAAGCTCGCCTGCAAGCTCCAGCACAACCTGTCGTGTTATGCCGCGTAATGCACCAGCCGAAAGCGGCGGCGTCAACAGCCGACCTTTCTTGACAATGAAAATGTTGTCACCGGTGCACTCCGATACAAAACCTTCCGCATTCAGCATTACGGCTTCCTCGCATCCGCCGATGTTTGCCTCGATCTTGGCGAGGATGTTGTTTAAGTAATTAAGCGATTTGATAGCAGGGTTGAGCGCACTGTGAAGGTTGCGTATCGTTGGCACAGTGATGATGGCCATTCCATCGCGATAAAGCGAGGGTGGGTAAAGCTGGATTTTGTCGGCAATGATGATCACCGTCGGCCGCTTGCACTTGTTCGGGTCCAGCCCGAGATTGCCTTCTCCGCGCGTCACGACCAATCGAATGTACCCGTCCCAGATCTTGTTTACGCGGCACGCCTCGAGCACCGCAGCTTTCATCTGGCTGGGCGACATTGGTATCTTCAGCAAAATCGCGTTTGCCGACCAGTAAAGTCGTTCGATGTGTTCGTTAAGTTTGAACACACGCCCGTTGTAAGCGCGGATACCTTCGAATACACCGTCCCCGTACAGCAAGCCGTGATCGAACACGGAGACCTTCGCGTCGCGTTTGTCGTAAAATTTGCCGTCAATATAGACCTTCATGTCTTTGCGCGCCCTTAAGCTAAGCAAACATCGTGCTTGTACGCAACTCAGGAAGTTGAGCGGCAACTAAAATGCCAACGTGCGCATGCTGGTAACCCAACCAAACCAGTTTTACTCAGCTACACATCCACACAAAGGCTGTACAGGTCGCCCTGGTCGTAAAAATGCTCTGGTTCAGGACCCCGATCCGTAAACATTCACAACAAACATTCTCATCCCAGCGTGTCCGCAGACGCTTTCACTCAGGCTCAACACAGCCGACAAGCTGCCTGCAACGCAAAGCAACTTTACACGCAGATTTTCAACGGAACGTGAGGTAAGTGCGGGGGACGAAAGAAGCCGAAGGGATTGAGACCAGACAGCAGCATAGATGAAAATCCAGATAAAAGAGACGGGAAGCCAGCAATCCGGTTGGATATAAGGCAGCAAAGATTTGAGTTCTTGCCAGGGCCGTAATGTTCTCCATACCCAAGCCGCGGTGGGGCCTGGCGGTGTTGCACGGACAAAGGCAGTGGAAAGCTCGGTAAAGTAGCCTGCATGTGCGGGATGGCGCGCTCGATAAGAATCCGTTTATTCGGCGCCGAGCCGGCAGGCGCGGCACGGCGCCCTCAAACTTTCCCTGGAAGGTTTTGCTTACTCAAAACCCGTCGCCAGTTTAGTTAGGCGCACGGTCCGCTGCGCGCGGGCGTCGGTCGAGGTTGGGCTTGACCCTCCGCGTAAATCGCATTGCTGAGGTGTGACTGAATGACTCAGCTTCAGCGGATCCGCTAAACCAATATTTCCATAAATTGGAGGGCAAAGCTCCACGTCGGCACCAACATTGACGACCCAGGTCATCCAGCACTTATAGGATTCGCGCCGGTCAGGTGCGGCGCGCAGTGAACTGCGTATCCTACCGAGTCTGCGTCTCTGTGCCTTGGCAGTTAGATGTGGCAGGGAACCGGAAAAAACCCGTATCGGTCGAGGTGAAACTCGATCCAAAGTGAAATTGGAGGGTTTTGCTTTGTCAAAACCGTTGGACCGTTGCGCCCCGTCTGAACCTAAGTTGGAGGCTCGTGCTTTGTCACGACCCCAGGTGTTTGGGTCCTGCGCCTGTCAGGACGGTTTGGAGCGCGGTGCTCCAGCACCGCTTTCGGTTCAGTTGGAGGGACGACTTCCGCGCCGTCCAAAGTTTGGTGCGGTGCAAAACCGCGCACGGCAGCCCGCGCGGACGACAAGATTTCAGCCGAGAGCCCGGGTCTGCATAACCAACCCCGGCGCGCAGTGGACTGCGCGCCCTACCGACTCTCTGCGCCTTTGCTGTGAAGGATTGGAGGAGAAGTTTTTGGAGCGCGGTGCTCCAGCACCGCTTTCGGTTCGATTGGAGGGATGACTTCCATGTCGCCTAGAGTTTGGTGCAGGTCGAACCCGTGCACGCAAGCCAGCTCTGACGAAGGTTCGCCTCCCAATGCAGAATTTACTGCGCCGCTGGAGTGGCGCGCGGCGGAAACCGGCCGAGGTGAAACTCGACCCTCCAAAATGAACTTGGTACGGATTGATGGGAACTGGAACCAAAGCGAAATTGGCGGGTTTTGCTTCGCCAAAGGCCGATCGCGGGTAGGGCGGGCAGTCCTCTGCCCGCCGGACGTTCTCCGGCGTACGCATTGCGGCGCGCAGTGGACTGCCGCGCCCTACCGACTCTCTGCGCCTTCGCTGTGAAGGATTGGAGGAAAAGTTTTTGGAGCGCGGTGCTCCAGCACCGCTTTCGGTTCGATTGGAGGGATGACTTCCATGTCGCCTAGAGTTTGGTGCAGGTCGAACCCGTGCACGCAAGCCAGCTCTGACGAAGGTTCGCCTCCCAATGCAGAATTTACTGCGCCGCTGGAGTGGCGCGCTCCGTCACAACCGGATTGGTAGGGCGGGCAGTCCCCTGCCCGCCGCATCTAGAATCAGCGGCGTGTTTCCCGCATCAGCAGACAAGCAGTTCGTAGCCGGCCAGTAATGGCGCGGACGACAAGATTTCAGCCGAGAGCCCGGGTCTGCATAACCAACCCCGGCGCGCAGTGGACTGCCGCGCCCTACCTTACTCTCTGCGCCTTTGCGTTAAAAAAGCGGACGCATGAGCCGCATGCATCCCTACCATTGACGTTGGTAGGCACACCCCGTGCACACTGGAGCAATGTGTCCGCAACTGAGAATGGTATGGACACCTCGCCATTAACGCAGAATTTACTGCGCCGGTACGACCGTCTTGGTAGGGCGGGCAGTCTTCTGCCCGCCGCATCCAGGATCAACAGGGTGTTTCATCCACCAACGCACCAGAAGCCCGTAGCCGCGCCAGTAATGGCGCGGATGGCAGGATTGCAACCCGGGAGGCCGGGGTCTGCATAACCAACACCGGCGCGCAGTGGACTGCCGCGCCCTACCTTACTCTCTACGCCTCTTGTGTGAAGGATTGGAGGAAAAGTTTTTGGAGCGCGGTGCTCCAGCACCGCTTTCGGTTCGATTGATTCACGACTTGCGCGTCGTACAAAGTTTGGTATAGCACGAGCGCGCATAGCAGCCGGCCCTGACGAAGCCTTGCTCTTCAATGCAGAATTTACTGCGCCCCTTCAAGGGCGCGCCAGTTCACTTCTGCGGCGTTCTACGAACGCCGCCCGTTTCCCTAAGCATGGGAGCATGCATGACAATCCCGCAAGTGCTAGACAACAAAACTGGGCGGTCACACACCGCCGCTACAGCACTGCAGATGAGCGTAGCCGCGCCCGTAAGGGCGCGGATGGCAGGATTGCAACCCGGGAGGCGGGGTCTGCATAACCAACCCCTGCGCGCAGTGGACTGCGCGCCCTACCGGTTCTCTGCGCCTTTGGGCAGCTTTGGCGCGCGGCCATCTTGGCCGCAGTGCCATCAATGTGGGTGTAGCGTAGCACCGGCTTTTTTCGACCGGGACAGTCGCGCGCCGGCTAGCCCGGATTTTTCTTGAAAAAAAGTTGTAACGGTGTTCTCGGCCCATTGTCTATTGGGTAAATATGAACAAAACCAACACCGTTACCGCAGGCACAGTTTGTACCCCTGAACTGTTCCAGTTTC